>Ga0209780_1001853_pt1 | contig 14474 bp, 11 predicted proteins | sample WorMetexBAHAMAS2_FD_187384 | JGI IMG/M metagenome (GOLD analysis project Ga0209780, IMG submission 187384) | Marine gutless worms symbiont microbial communities from Max Planck institute for Marine Microbiology, Germany - Inanidrilus exumae... | ecosystem: Host-associated > Annelida > Digestive... | reverse complement strand
CTCTTTCACAAATCATTCCCCCACATTCTATAGTTTTGCCGTACAGTACACGCTCTCGTGGTCTCAGTAATAGTTTACTATTTGAGCCACGCTAAAAATCATGATTGATTGATTGATTGATTGATTGCCTTTTAGTTGAAGTCACTCGCCTGGGTCTGTTGGCTAAACTGTCAGACGTGCTGACTTAATGCTACTCCAGATGGTGATGATGATGATGCTGGTATGTAGGTGTTGTCGTATGAGTCAGTGAGTTGCAGTGGTCAAGTATTATGTCAAACAACATTGTCGTCATCATCAACAACTCAACACAATCTCTACAGGTTGCTTCTTTCTCACCGACTGTAACCGTGTGATTGTAATTGTGTATTCAACTGACGGCGGGTTTGCCTCTGACATGCAAATGTAACTTTCTTTTTTAACAGTCTCCTCCTTGGAGAGGCGTGAAGGCTCTATCACTGAGTAAGTGATGAAAAGAAGGCTCTGTTGGGCGCTGAGTAAATGACCATCTGATGTAAGTCCTTCCTGCTGTTATAATATATGCCACCATTAGGCACACTGTAAAACACTGCGATGGCGGTGTTGGTTCGGTAGTAGCTAACCACCGTGATGGTGGTGAAGGTTCGGTGGTCGTAACAACACTATACCACTGTTAGGTGGCACTTAGCCACTACTATGGTACGACAGTGTGTGCCTCCAGCCCTCCACGTGGCTGTGACCAGTTGGCTGTGTCCATAATTTTGATGTGGAGTCAGGCAAGATTGCACTGATGGCCTCTCTCCTTATGTTCTCATCTGACGGTAACTCTGGATGAGACTGGGCAGCTGCAAAGGATGGGGGTTAAGTCTGTATATTCGTTATCTTTATCCATCTCTGTGCGGTACTTTGGAGGCGTAGGGTTGTAGTGCATTTGTTGAGAACCAGAATAAACCAAAAATGTTAACAGACAACAAAGGGTTAGTGTGATTATCTGTGACGTGGTCTGTACTATGTTCTCTGGGTGTGTACACGGTGATCTGTTTTGTCTGAGTCTGTACGTGGTGATCTGTTTTGTCTGAGCTGAGTGTGTACGCGGTGATCTATGTTCTCTGGGTGTGTACGTGGTGATCTGTTTTGTCTCTGTAGTGAGCTGAGTGATGACAGTGTCGATGATGACGTCACATGCTCTAACGCCGACAGTTTGATAACGTCTGACATAGCAGGTCATTGTCACGTCACGTGACGTCATTGTCGTGTCACGTGACGTCGGTCTAGACTAGAGTAGTGAATGTTGAGTTTGTTTGTGTTTTAGTTTCGCTGTAGTTGAGAAATTGACAGACTGTGTATGACAGTGCTAAGCATTGAAAAGCTCTGAAACTGTGGGAGCGTCTTGAAAATTGAGCAGTCAAGCCATGAAAAGTCTGCGACTGAATTGCTGAGTCTGCTGTGATCTGTTACCTCTAGGGTTAAGGTTAGGGTTATAAACCTAGATCTGTTGCCTTTGATTGCATGACATTTGGTCATATTTTGTGTTTTTTTGTGGTTTTTGCGTTTTCAAGCCATGAAAAGTCTGTGACTGAATTGCTGAGTCTGCTATGATCTGTTACCTCTAGGGTTAAGGTTAGGGTTATAAACCTAGATCTGTTGCCTTTGATTGCATGACATTTGGTCATGTTTTGTGTACGTTGTCACAGTAAATAGAACAGTGTTCAGCTGGATCATAGATGTACTACTGTGAATTGTGTTAACTCAACATTGCACATACAACTGTCAACAGGTCTGGCTTACTTCCTTACTTGCTTTATTACTTAAGAGGTGACCAAACCTGGCTGTAGTTTTGTGTGGGGGTGGGTGTGTTATACTGTATTTATTAGATGCATGTTTGCTTTTGCTTTGTTTGTTTTTTTGTGTTATAGAGCTTGTTATTCAGTACTATGCCAAGATATTGGCTGGGTAGAACGTCTCTGAAATGACCTGTTTTGTGTCGGGTGGGACGTAAAACCTTAACTGCGTCAATCAATCCAAGGATTTGTGTGTATCAGACTCGCTGGCGGAGACGACAACATTGCAGCTGTTATCACAGGAAGAAGTGGAGCAACATGGTTTACATGCTGTTGCCCTTGGCAACGACGACACCGCTGCCGCAACTATACTTCAGTGTACTCATGGACCTGACGGACAGATATTCATTCCAGGTGACAGTGAGTTTTGTATTGATATATCATATGCACTGAACGTGTTTTCATTTCGGCAGCACATTGTGCAATGCAGTACAACCGGTCTACACTCCCACACTGAAGCTGATGGGAGCTTATGTTTTCACCGGCGTTGATAGATAGATACATATATTTGTGTATGTGTGGTCAGTCGATCAGCTGAACTCTGCGTCGTTGTCTCGTGGTGGTTTTGTGATGTCAACAACTGACACGTCCAGCAGCGGTAACCATGGCAACACGCCAGTGACAGTACAGCTCGTTGAAGAGACTGCTCGACGACGACAGCTCCGCCTACTCAAGAACAAGTAGCACTGCTAGTACTAGTAGTAGTAGTGGTAGTGGTAGTAGTAGTGGTAGCTAAGCGTTGATGCGATCTTTAATACAGACAACTTGCCTCTGAGTCTTAAAACCTTGTGATATGCGTCATTGTGAGAGGTTGTGTGATTGACACATGCTGTAGAGAAGTTGTGTTGACACATGCTGTAGAGAAGTTGTTGTGTCAATTGCTGTAGGGAAGTGGTTGTGTGATTGTCACGTGCTGCTGTAGAGAAGCGGCGAAAGAATGTCGACGCAAGAAGAAGGAGTACGTGCGGTGTCTGGAGAACCGCGTTGCTGTCCTCGAGAATCAGAACCGAACATTAATTGACGAACTCAAGTCACTTAAAGAGCTCTATTGTCAGAAAGACCTGCACAGCTAGTACCACTGTCACACTGTGTCATGCTGATTGCCATTTATTATTATTATTATTATTATTATTGTTGTTGTTATTATTATTATATGTCCATCAGGACGGGCATGTTATGTCAGTATATCAGTTGTAGAGATGCACCGATAAGGCAGTTATCCGAAAGATAAAGTGACCCATTGTCTAGTGTATGTACTGTTGCAAGTAGCTGAACTGATTATCCGTCAGCCGATAATCGGCACCTAACAATCGGCCGATTACCGATTAATACAACAAACTTATTTTGCTGTCTTATTTAACTTATTTTTTAGGCCTCAATTGTTATTCGAGGACTCTTACTTACTTGAAGGACTGCAGACCAACCAAGTCTTTAGTTTCTACCTCCCGACACTATGCTCATATGGTATCTGTGTCTGTCTGTCTGACACAAGTCGGAGTTCTACTAAGATCGCTAATCCTACAATCACGCAAACAGCACCGCTCGATAGCCCAGGGTCTCTAGTTTTTTGACGCCAACACTCCCCAACAGCCGTTGGTGGGCGATGCCCATCCCCTGAAATTTTCACTAGAAGTGACCAACCCTCTCCCCTTTCGAACACAATGATTTCGACCATGGATACACCATGTAGTAAAAACTTATACCACCATTGTGTAAATGACAATTGGCCGATACCAACATGCTAATTGGCCGATACAGATTATGGACAAAACGGCCAGTAATCGGCCGATACCGATTATCAGCCGATTATCGGTGCATCTCTAATCAGTTGTTCAGGAATATTGTTCCAGTACAGTTTGTTTTTGTCTTATTTTTTTACCAAACTTGCTGAACGTTTTCCACGTAGTCAGCTTCACTCAAGTATTGGGTAGAAAAGGCTTGGTCTGGGTCGTGTGTCTGTTGTTAAATTTTGGGACCGGAGTATTGTTGAATTCATGAGAGAACTGGCTTCCTGTCTGGCAAAGCAGAATGAAATCCACAGAACAAGTGAATGATGGCAGACACTGACCATCATTGACCACCTCAAGCCAGAATGATAGAGAAACCACTGGACACAGACAGACAGACACGCAGTGTTACAGACAGACACACTGAAACACGACCTCACAGACAGACATCGACACAGACAGACACTAACCATCATTGACCAGACACTGACACAGACAGGTAGTGCAGTATCACTGTGGAACAAAGTGGACATTACTTGTTACTAGACAGTAATTCAGCATTAAAATCACGTTTTGATACCTATAGTAAAGTAAACGTCAATTAGTATAATGCACTAATGCGCTCAGCCCGTACTGCCTAGACATATAGACTCATAGTCCACTTTTGTGTTAGGGTTAGTCAACAAATATTGCAGTCATGTATTAAACTGTGTCTGTTGATATTATACAGGTTGTAAATCACATTGTATTCTGGTCTGTAATTTATTTTTGTGTATTTTGTATTATCTGAATCTGTGCTACAGCAGTCGATTGTTAAACAGACAAGCAAAGAATGAAAGAATAAAAGTGATTGCATATCTGAGCGGTGTATATTGTTATTCTATTTTATTATCTGTTTATTATGCCTGCCTCCGTATCCGACACTGTCACTGAAGGCACCATGTTCGTTCGGTTCTCTGATCAGATCTTGTTAGCATGATATCTCATTATTCAGCTTGAACAATCTCTATGAAACTTACCACTGATGACCTTGTTAGATGTTGGAGGTCAAAGGTCAAGGTCACATCAGGTCGTTGACGTTGAGTGGCGAACGTATACATGTTGGCGCTGGACTGGAGCGTCTAATTCTATCTACAGTAATTTCCAGTTTGTGTTTTGTATTTCATGTATTCTGTGTTTACATTAGTTGTGAATAGGTAAAAAACACCAAACAGCGCCGTTTGACGGCCATGAACGTGGCTTGGACGTATGTCTTCATCACGTGTTTTGTAAGAGTATCACTGTGGATTAGTGACTGGCTACACACCGTTGTGTTACAGACACCGACTGCAGCTGATTTTGTCACTACGGTTATGGTTAACTCTAACTAACCCTAACAATTAAAAGTGGTGCTGCTGTGTTGTGTAACTGTTTCTGACACTGCAATGAAACTAGTGTCCAGTTATTGGACACCTTGCTATCAGTGGACAGCTTGACCGTTGAAACGTCCTACCTCTGTGTTTGCGTGTCTATTGAGTGAATTGTGAACCATCTCTACACACAACCAGTGCATTCTGAGTGATCAGTATTCTGTTTTCCTCAGCATATGTTTATTTACTTATGTGTTTCTTTATTTGCTGATTGTATTTATTTATTTATTTCAAACAATGCAGCAATGTATGTAGATAATCACGAGATCTGGCAATGTTGTTTTTGTGTTGTGTTGTGTTATGCTATTTTCATTCACAAACAGTCAGTGTTAGTACTTTAACTTGAAACTCTATGAATTATGTTTTTCTTTGTTAAACCAACATTCTGTGTTTTTGGCATATTTTAACGTGCACTGGTGTGGCAAGGAGTACATCATGGACTTAGCTGATTTCTGTGTGTTTTCTGAAAATAGTTATTTTCTTCTTAGTCAATACGGATATGTACAACTACTAAGTACTGTGCTAAAATGTAATTGTACTTCAGAACAAAAGTACTTAGGTACTTGTAAGTACAAGTACATCAGATGTACTTGTAAACAAGTACTTCTACTGTCACAGAAATTATAAGTAAGTAAGTAAACAATAACTGGAGTGTGTGCGTGAAACACATTCTGCATGTTCTCACTGCATTGGCATTCGTAAGTTAGTAAGCAGTTTGCAACGGCTGTAGGTACCTCAATTGTAGCTAAGTACTTTTACTGAAGTACATGCTTCAAAGTACTTAAGTACCGGTACAAGTACCTAAATACTGGAAATGTAATTAAGTACTTTGGTACTTAAGTACTTGCTTTCACTGGTTTTGAGTAGTTTGACTGACAGATGTTTCTTATGCATTATTGAGCACCAAAAAACTTACAGTAGCCTTACAGAGGACAACCCATGTTAAATATTGGGAATTTCCCAGTGGGTTTACCCCATATAACAGTGGGAGAGTTGCTGCCTGTATGTACTGAGAGGGGTAGTGTAGAACAGCCTCGGGGTGACTGGGACCACCACACAAGGAAGTATTCAAAGAAGAAGTTGTAGCATTTAACAAGAAAGTACACATATAATAAGTAGGACTTGAGCCAACAGAACAGTTTGTCCCATTGCAGGTTCTGTGATACCTGTACGCCCAGATCAGATATTTGAAAACACCCACATCTTGGCGCAGCACAAGCGCAAAGTATTTTTATTTTTTATTCCCGATCGAGAATTCCCTGGAATCTGTCATCCTGAAATTCCCAGCAGAACGTTTGTGCATCATTGGTCAATAATTCTAAACACATTTACAACGGATGTGATGGATGTGAATCTTACTGCATTGGTCATTGGATATGACTCATTGACAAAATCTATCTTCATCCACAATTACAAACTAATTTACATTTGAATGAGTAACATATGGTACACAGATGAGTTTGTGGTTTTATACAGTCCAATAAACTCCGGAGGCTGATCCTCTGGGAGAGGCCTCTTTTTCATGGCTCTTGATGTGTGTGGATCCCAGACAGTTTGGCTTAACTCCAGGACTGAACGTACCAGGGCTTTGTAGCTTCTCTGACCTGTGGATTGCTGATTTTGATATTTCTTCTCAAAAAGCCCAGAGTTCCGTTTGCTTTGGATGTGATGTAGTCTATATGTTTGTCCCATTGCAGGTTCTGTGATATCTGGACGCCCAGATGAGATATTTGACAACACCCACGTCTTTCAGCTGCTGGTTAGTGTTAGCAGTTTAGGCTGTTTAGCAAGTATTTGCAAGTAGTTTGTTAAAAGTGAGATAATGATAATCAATGAGGTTGGATTTAACAATACGTTCTATTATTTTGGATATGACAGAATTTTGTATTGTTAGTGAAAAGTCCGTTTTAAGGTAACTAAAAATTAGAATTTGCGTTTTTTTCGAATTAATAGCTTGGCGCAGCACAAGCGCAAGGTATTTTTATTTTATGCTAAATATTCTGCGGTTATTTATTTACGATTTGGGGGTTTTGTTGTGCAATTTTCGTGAAGTTTAGTTGAAATTAGCAGTATCTGTCACCATCTGAGGTGCACAAACAACTATTTTCGCATTACAATAATTATATAAGATAACTACGGCTGTCTGTTGAAAAAACGGAATAAGAGGATGCAACTTAACTGAAAGTGTACAACGGACTCAAGTGCAACACCTCGGTGTCCGCATCGAAATCATCAAAAACACTGTCTATGAGGTTATGGGTAAAATGCGGAGTGAGAGTGTGATAATGGGTAAATTGTGGGGAAAAGTGCGAATTACTGTTGCTAACACTAACTACTAACCCTAACCTTACTAACTCTGCTTACCTATCTCCCCACACGTTTGGCTCCGCATTTGTATCCCGCATTTTATCCATTGCCACACTGCATCCTCACACTCCCGCATCCCCGCATTTTACCAAAGGCAGTGGCTATGGAACCGTCAACAATTGACGGTTGCGTAGCCGCAATATAACGTAACCGTCTTGACGGATCCGTTATATTGCGGCTATGGAACTATCAGTAGCAGATTTATTAATTCATTCACCAGATGGCGAGACAATGCAACCAAAGTACTACCACTGAGCAGTAAAACTAAACTGACCCTAACCCTAACGTCAACCCTAACCCTAAACTTAACCCTACTAAACCGTAATGTTTATGCACACTTAGTTGACACCCATTAAAAGGTTTTCCGGATTTATTAAAGGAATTTTTCGCGTTGGTGCGTAGCAGGTTTTGTGGGTGAGGCAAATAATTGCACTACCCGTTTGCTTATTTAGCTGTACTCAGCTCAGCATACACCAACGAGAAGAAATTGATCATTTATCATTAAAAGACGTTTTGTGTGGGCTATGCATAGAAAAGGGGGCTAGGTCTTTTGTCTGCATAAAACAAAAGAAACAAAGAAATTGACGGTTCTGTAGCCTCAAAATTGTGGAACCGTCTTGACGGTACCATAGCCACAAAATACCGGAACCATCTGGATGGTTCCATAGCCAGTGCATTTACCAAATTCCTATGGATGAACAGATTTGTTATCAATTCTGGTCACGTGGGCCGTAAAATCGTATCTGTCGTCTTGGTTCAGTGGTTGATGTTCATTAATCTGTGTCTGTGTTGGCTTAATGAGTGCACAATGAATGCAGACGGTATGCAGTGTTGGTGTATCAGTCACTCAGTCTTGTTGGTCATGAAAATGTCCCTTATCTTCACATTAAAGATGATGAATCTGTGCTATCAGACTATATCAGTCATGTTGGATTTTATCAAAGTCTCTTTCAGCAAATTAAACAGTTTCATTATTATTTTATTTTTATTTATCGTTTACTATTTCTCCTGAAGGAGTTGAATGAAAGTGTTGTAAACTTTAGAACTTTATCTGTAGACCTAGCTGCATGGTCTTGATCTTGGTTTCAAGACCACATGTCAAGGTCTTGGTCTTAATCTTAGGGACCAGATGTGTTGGTTTTGAACTGGAGTCCTTTAGTAAGGTCTTGAAAACAACTGCTACAGTGGCAGTCAACAGCTTTAACAGAAGACGACTGCAAAAGTTACACACCAATGTTATTCCCAAGACCATTCAGGTCTATGTGACCCTCTGGGCCGAGCCAGATCCCTGCAGAGGCCCTAACTGGTGGGCTTATGGCAAGATTACCATCTAATGGGAGCCGCATACATCATCCAGCTTCTGCCAGTGCAGCTTCTGCATCTGGACACGCTCACTAGTCAGCAAATGAAATGTGGTGCATCAATGCGTATGTGTGATTTTTGGTGATGTCTGCTCGAAGTTAAACTGAGCGAGATCAACTATTTTATTCATTTGTTGAAGTTCATACAGAAATTCTTCACACTGAACCCTCTCTAGGTTTGAGGAAACCTTTTGAAAACTGAGATCTGTTATTGATCATTATCCTGTCCAAATTCTTGGCAGGGGCCCTCCCAAAATTTGTGACATGCCACACTCCTAGCATATGGGAAATCCTCCACCACAGTAGGAATTTTTGCAGCTAACTTTGAACTGTTTGGAAGCCTCACACAATTTGTCACACATTTTCTAGCATTCCACATGCCATAGTGTAGCCTGGAATGCCTGTTGTTCATGTATAACTGCTTAACGATCTATGAGAGTTAAACATTTCTGTTGTAGTTTCTGATGCAAGCATCTTCTTAAAGTCACAGCAAATTAGTTTGAAATAAGCTGCCTCACCATGCACCAACCACGCCAGTGCATTGCAGACACTGACATATGTATATCCAGAAATCTAAAGACTGGCAGTAATATACCCAATTAAACATTGAAAACAAAGACCAACACCACTTCTAAGTGTTGACATTTGTTACGGGTTATGGTGTAGCCCACTGTCTGTAGTGACATGTTCAAATGTATCTGCTTGTCAAACTACAGTTAAAGATCTAGGCAATGTGCAAGACAGACAGCTGAGAATTGAACAAGTCAAATTTCTGCTATAAATCTATTTATGTAAAGAAACTGTAAAAACTGGCTTCAGTTTCTCTTTGTTGTAAAAGCTGCCACTTTAATACAGCAAATGTCAGAATTTTATCTGCAAATTCATCACACAGAAGCTAGCCACCACATTTATTTCTGTCAGCGGCCATTCCATCATAAATGCAAAAGCTAGCTTTTGTGCTAGATTTATGTCAAAGTGTGTAAGAACTTAAAAGAATTCTTGAGCTAAAATAGCTTTGACCTTGTCCTCTGTTCGTCCAGTACCAGACTCGTGAGAGGAGGCGTTTGCTGTGGAACTGGCAGTTGAGATGAACCAGTAGACCTGTGAACGTGATGATGTCAGCTGTTGAATGCTGCTGTGATTGACATGCTGTAGATCATGATGTCCTACTCAGTTCATCATCTGCCTGAGACGCCGTCTCCGTCGCTCAACGAGTGGCTCAAATCACACTACTCTGTGTCCAGCAATATTGTCCAGTACTTGGTCGGCACTGTCATCTGTATGTTCTTTGAAAGCGCATCTACACTGCACCGTTTACTGGTGCATGCTCACAGCGGTGTGGACACCAAGACAGCCTGGAAGGCGGCATGTGGTTTGGTGGGCGTGGCTGTGGCGGTCGTGGCTTGGCTGGCGTTCAGCATTATCATGTCGTCCACATTTATTATTCACGCACTTCTGCACTACCTTGCAGTCATCATTGCGATTGTCGGCCTTGGCCTTGGCGCTGCCGGAGCTTTCCACTTCAGTGCTGAGGTGACGGAGCCAGTCAAGCGTGGAAAGATTGTTGGAGGTGGAGACAGCAAAGAGCATCGCTCTGCGCACGACTACAGCAAAGTCTACGATGACTAGCTGCTCTGTTGCCAGCAGTTCTCAGTTTATCTCAAGAATTTGACTTGAAGCTGATTTTTGCCAGTAAAGTTTGCAGCCTGAACTAGAAGAAGCCAGCACTCATAAGAGTGCACTGACCCATGCCGGCAATGTTTTCAAGATTTTTGACCTTGACCTTTGATCTTTTGACCCCAAAGTAAATGCTTTTCCATGACTCATCGTGGAACATTTATGTCAAGTTTATGATCTTATCTGCATCGGTTTTTGGGATATCATGTGGAAAAACAGACAAACACACGGACAAACGGAGGTAAAAAAAACTAATAACCCTGCCCCCACAACTGTCGTCGGCATGGGTAATGGCAATAAAATTTCTGCAGTTGACGTGATGCTAACCAGGGCTGGCAAAAGTAGGTTTCTAAAAAAACCTAAAATCTAAAAAATTCCAACATTTAAGTTTTTTATTTTCACAGTTTTTCTCAGTAAACCAAGTTTAAGTCGTTTTTCAAGTTAGTTTACAACACAGAACTGAGAATATAAATAACTGTAGTAAATAGACAGGGTGTGTGTAATTAATGTCGCAGTTGGATTTCTAACATACCGTCTGCACTGTAGGTAGGCTACACCTAAAAGCGCTTTACAAAGTTTAAAAACCTAAAAAATCTTAAAACCTAGATTTTTCCAGCCCTGGTGCTAACTTGTGTTACTTACTGAATACTGTGTGATGACTTTTTGTTTTTTTCTAACAATGAAAATGTGACTGCATATGACTCGTGAGACTGTTTCAGTGATCATTGGGAGTTAGTTCTCTGTTCCCGTCCACTCCAGTAAACAGTCAGTTGACCTGGGAGTACAGTGTGTGAATGTGTTCTTCTGTCAGAACTTGTACTTGTTAGTCGGCTGTGCACTTGCATGATGCTGCTAAATAGCACAAAAAGTAGTTAATAGGGCTGTTGAATTAACACATTAAGGATTAATCGTGATAAAAAAATTAATGCCACTAAAATTTTTAATGCAAACTAGTCAGACAAGTAGCAAGAGTCATTACAGACTTCTCAGTCTCAAGACAGTTGAACTTTACGCCTTTAGTGAACAAGAATTTACTTTCCGGTTGCAGCACTTATCTAAACTTTGTTTGTTTTTACTATTCTTTGATGATATTTTCTGCTAATGTCATTTAATTTGTATGCTGAGATGCCTTTCATTACCCTTTATGCATGTAATGCAACACAAAAGGAATGTGCATTAAAAACTACAGTTGCAATAATTAATTACGTGAATAATGCGATTAAAAACGTAAATAGTTTAACAGCCCTGGTTGTTGAATGTACGGTGATTGTCAGAGAATTGTCACTGTTGACGTCATGTTTGTAACCCTACTACTACTACTACTACTACTACTACTGGATCAGCCGGTTCCCGTCCAGTCGTCCTTTTCACCTGTTTTGGAAGAGAGCGTCTAGGATGTGTGGACATGAGGTTCTTGTTGCTGTAATGTGACTGTCAGTGTGAGTTCCTTGAAGGAAACTCACATCAGTAAATGCTAACTGTTAACCCTAACCCTTGACTTTCTTCATCCACCATCTGCCTTCTGTGTTGTTTCATTTATGACGCTGAGATGTGGTTTGCAAATGTCCATTGCTGTAACTGTGACTTCATCGCCTGTAGCGTTCGTTGTCTACATGATCTGATTGCTTTCTGATGATGACGTACTGTGCACGTTGTGTGAAACAGTTAATTACATACCGTATGTGAACATCTGCCCAGTATGATCGCTTACTTACTTACGTACTTACTTAAGAATAGCCTTGTTCCATTTTCAGGCTAGAGATCATAAGAGGTGACCAAACGTGGCTTTAGTGTTTTGTTAATTTTGTGTTATACTGTATTTTGTTACGGATGCATGTTTGTTTTCTTTTGTTAGATTGAGTTTTTCAGTACTAAGCCAAGATATTGGCTGGGAAGAACATCTCTGAAATGACCTGTCTATGCAACTCAGTCAGTCAATGTGAACATCTTGTTGTTGAGATGTAACACTTTTAGTGAAGTTGCTTTGCTGTGGATAATGCAATGTTATTCTGATAACTTGATCTAATTTCACAATGTTTTCTTTTATGCTGTGTGTGGAGTGTGGATTAAGTGCCATGGTTGTATATGTGCCTCTCTTTCTGTCTGTGTCTGTCTGTCTGTGTCTGTGTGTGCATGTGTCTCTGTGTGTCACTGTACAAGAGTGGCATGACTCATGGTAGGAGAAACATGGCAGGAAACTGAAAATACCAAATGTGGATTTGGACGTTTAATGTTTTAGTCATGCAACATGTTTTAACTGTGCACATTGATGAAGTAAGAATGTCATAAACTGTGAGCAATTTGAACGTGTGGTGAATTATAACATTGAAGCAGGCGTGATGTTGAAAGCGTCATTAAACCCCAGTGTCTCCCATGTGCACATTCAATGCTGTGTTGTTGTAGTCCAACAAATAGTTGAGTTAAATGTTTACAGCAAAGTTACATGATAGCAGCCAGCATTGAGATTGCAGTGTCATCAGGCCTTGAAATCAGAGTCCAGTACAGCGTATACTGGTGCTTCTGAACAACCACACAAGACATACTGACGGCTTGAAGTTACTTGCAGAAATATATTTGATTTTCATGCAAAAAGCATATTTCTTTGTTAAATATACTCCAGCTTCGAGGGAGGTTTCCCACTGCCCCTGGACCCGGCCAGGGCCCGGCCCCCAGACTCCAATTTAGGCTCATGTTCCGGTACCCAGTTGTTCGTCTGGACAGAGGCCACCGTTAACACAGTGCCTGTCACGTGACTGATCTGTCAGAATGACACGTTCTCATTTGACAGTTTATAGTTGTACAACCTGTTTCTTCTTCGGCCCACGACTCTCTTATTAACACCTTATTTTTAAACTGTAAATTTGGAAAAAAATTTCCTTTTCAAATTTTGGATAGCAGTTTTTAACCATTCCCACCTTTTATAACAGAGCATAATACTACTGTCTTTTAGAATTTCCAAGCTGCCGTTGTATTTGTTCGAAAATGTAAAATCACCGTTGAGGTCTGATTTTATATTTTTGCACGTGAAGTTAATGTAAACTTATAGTTAAGGTGTAGTCTGGTAGAGAAGAGTTTTGTCTAATTTTTCAGTTTAGACATGAGAAGTTGATTGGTCTAAGTGTACGTTTTTAACATTGCAAGTGATTTTATGCTAATCTGTACTTGTATTTTAATACATATCAACTAATTTGTTGTAACAACATTGTTAATCATACAATAAATAATATGATATTTTGCTGTGTTGCAAAAATGTTTGCTTTTTATATAACCTAATCTGTGTCTGTGCTGTGTATGTAACGAGATATAACAGTAGATGCTTTACACTGTCAGAAATTACTGTTCATCCTTGTTATCACATTATTAAGCAGCTGTGAACTTTTAATAATTTTCTGTCAGCATTAGAACTGTTAAGGTCTGTTATTGGTGCTTTACTAGACAGCCCGTGTCATTACATATGATACGTTCACAGAGACATTCAACATTTCCTGCTGTCTGTCACGTGTTTGCAGTAGTCATGCACTGTGTTAGGATTAGGTTTAGCCCTAGGACTCATGCACTGCTGAGCTCAGCTTTGTATGAGTGTCAAGTATACTGTCATACGCGTAGTCCTACATGGTGGTCTATAAAAATGTGACAGTTTATTTTTGTGGTTATATATAAACTTGGTGGATTTTTCACTTTTTGCGCTAATGGAAATGGAATGAACTCTCTACAGAACGGTTGTAAAGTGTAGGACTTCATCCTTTCTGTGTCTTTAGTTGCGGCAATGTTCTGTGCAGTTTTGGATGAGTGTGGCCGACCGCCTCCTGCAGGGCGTTTGATCAAATCTGTTTCACTGAAAGTCGTCTGGTGTTCATGTTTTCAGTTATTGTTAGGAAATTTCTTCTTGAGTCTACGGGCAGAAAATGTTCTATATTGCCTCAGGTTTTGGTCAAAATTATGTCTTCAGAACTCAACTTTCATTGTACCATTATTGTTATTATTGTTAAAAAATATATGGCTGCCGCTAACGAGTTATTTTCTACTCAAGTACGGGAGGGAATCCCAGCCCAGTGCGCCCACGACGCCCCTCCTGGACATTGACTAAAGCTGGGCTGCACATTAGGAATATAAAAA
>Ga0209780_1001852_pt1 | contig 14477 bp, 10 predicted proteins | sample WorMetexBAHAMAS2_FD_187384 | JGI IMG/M metagenome (GOLD analysis project Ga0209780, IMG submission 187384) | Marine gutless worms symbiont microbial communities from Max Planck institute for Marine Microbiology, Germany - Inanidrilus exumae... | ecosystem: Host-associated > Annelida > Digestive... | reverse complement strand
GGTAAGGAGGGAAAGGGAGGGAGTTAGTTTTGCCCGCCCACTTTTAGGGTGGTTCCGCCGCCTATGACACTTTGTGCATCAGGAAAGGACAATTAAGGCCTTTTCCGGGTTTAGTCAGTGTATTGAGTTTCCTTTCGCGTGACAGGAAAGTCCATTAATAGATCTGTGTGAAAGACATTCAGAGTTTAACGAACGTTGTGTGTGACAGCTGATCATTAAACAAAAATACTAGGCCGGCTACTACTACTCTGTTGTCCCCGGTTCTCTTTAGTAACTTCGAAATAGAGGTGTGGGTAGAAATTTTTCGTAAAAATAATAAAATTTCATCTAATTATCGAAATTTTCAAGGCTTGGTTTTCAAAATTTTCATTGAAATTATATGCTGTTGTTTATTACTGTGTACTCAAATAACATAACAAAACGATTAACAGAATATTAGACTTTTAAGTTAATAGACTTTTATACTTAATACACTTTTAGGTGTTTCTACTTAGGTTCTCGTCATTTGAAAGTAATTAAAGTAATTTGGTAGTTTAAGTATTTGTCAGCTCTCACATTGCACAAATTAAGGCTCCATATCTATGACATTTTACCGAGATAAAATTAGATACCATGAAATCAGTGATGATTTCCTCTAAATTTTCTTGCTAGCATATGTACAACTCGACTAATATGAACATTACTCACTAAAGTTCACTTTTATGATGTGGCTTGTTCTGTCCGGCTGTAATCATTGGTTGGACCAGGATTTTGAAAAGGGATTGTCAGATAAGGGGGCACAGATGCCAAGCCCCCGAAGACAGGGTTGGAGGACAAAGCCCCCAGGAAATTTAAAGAGAGCTGAACAGTTGTGCTGTGATAGTGATAGTGATAGCCGACGTTGTCTTCAATTTCACTCAGCACCTATTTTTAGAATTCGTATATTTCTTTGCGTAAAAATGTACAATGCAAACAGTGAGTGGCGGAAATCAGTATCGGCCAAAGAGCAGTGGCAGTGCGCTGTGCCTGGGAAGGTAACCGGTCTGCCGTTGCACCGGCAATGGGTCACGGACTGTAACGTGTGGTATATTGGCTACTGGCTCAACGGCCTATAGAAGGAAGATGAGCACTGAGCGCCCCGCCTACATTCCGGCCTCTCATAAGTATCATAAGACAAGTAAGGAGAGCATTAGCTAATAGCTCCATTCGCCATGTTCGCTGAAGCCACCAATAGATTACTGTGGCTTAGCGATACAACAAAAATCAGTGCAATATTGTAGACAGCAACTTCATTCACAGTGCCTTCATCAGGCGAAGTACGTCGACGAAACTACGTCATGGTTGATTCTGACCCATTTGCCCCCTTATGTGAAAACGTCATCCACAACCGGAAGTACATAACGTCAGAGGAGGACAGAGCCGGCCAAGGTCACAGGTAATATGTACAGACAGACGCAGTTGGAGACGGCAGACTTCGCCCCTGGTGCCGCCACCTGGCAAACTTGACAAAACATGCACATCGTTTTTTGTTCGGGCCTATTCCCAGGCTGCCATTATACGAAAACACGACGTCATCCACAAAAACCGGAAGTACATGTGGTTTTGAGTGCGAGCAAACAGACAGACATACAGACACGTCGCTGATATCAACACTTTGCCCACTTACCGGGGTCGATGTGATAACGCAAATGAAAATGAAATTAAGCGATCTCTCGTAAGGAAAACAGTTCTTCATGCAATTAAGTCGTGCCTTCGCCTATTCAGAGTCTGTAATGCAATATAGATTTTCAGTTTGTCAGTGTAGAAATCAATAACACATGCAATTGCTATAATAATTCCATTAATTTCTATCAGTCGTATGCAAAATAAATTCAATTTCAGGGCATTTTACTTACTTACTTACTTATTTTAAAGAGATGATCGGGGTGCCGCCTGCAGTGACGAGGATCGAGTTGTTAGTTGTTACCATTTAAATCATGTAACATCGGATGAAATAACAGAAATATAGAAAGAGTGCGTAATGCGCTAATTGTGTAGTGTTGATTTTTGAGCTAACGGTTTTAATTAGCTTTGACTGTTTAATTTTGATTGAAAGATGTTCAATTATTAGTCATCGCCATAAAAAGAAGTGTAGGTATGTCGTACCGGCGCGTAACGTCACAAAAAGCACTCTGTATTGATAAAATGGTATTTATAAAGTTATTTATCTGATACAGAAGCCTTTGAGGCCTGCTTCCATTGTTTTCCTTGTGACATGATGTGGATGCGATGTATCGTAATCTTATCGAAAATGAAATATTTATATCGGAGCATCACTAGCAATTAGCAAATTTCTGAATTTTTGTGAATAAATAGTTTTTGTGAATGCAGTAAAGGTGTTGTAAGATGTGATTAAATTGCTTTTCCCGCTTTATTATAGTAAATGTAGACAGAATAATGCCATATTAGGTATGAACTATATATAGAGCGTGAGTTAATGGTCATTAAATGCTTTGAGTAAGTTGAGCTGCTTAAATGTTAGTGTGGACCCCTGATGGCGCGCGTAGCTGTTGTCAGCGTGTTGCATTGTAACATGTTAAATGTGTTCCTGTGTGGTAATTATAAATACATTTGCATTTCGCCCGTGTTTATATAAACACCGCTTACCACACGCTTGGTTTCTAAAGCGTAACATTGACTATGAACAATTCATTTAAAATTCATGTCCAGTCTTTGCTCTCAGAACTGCTTCGAGTGTGATACTGTCCAATTATATTATAAAGTGATAGTGCCATATCCCCATGTTTTTGTATTGCTTATGTTTGTGCTGATTTCTGATAATTACAGTTTTTTTGCAGGTTCATCATTTGACTGGACTGTGATAATGTTGCTACGAATACTCCGAACAGCATGCTTTACAGCCCTGGCGGTAGTTGCCATTCCGTATGCAGTAGCTACGATGACAAATATTCTTTGTGGCTGGCCGCTTTGTGCAAAACGCTATCGCAGAGCATTTAATCCATACAAAGTGTTTGCTTTGAACTGGGCACTTCTGCGTCAGCTCGGCAAAGTTCGCTACGTCAAACTGATGATTAGATGGCGACGTTTCTATCAGACTGCTGCAAGACATAGGCTTTTGAAGGTCAGTGTGTATGTTAAAGTAATTATTGTTTCAGGTATCATTTGTGGTTGTATTATATCATATTAGGGATGTTAATGAGTCGCGAGAATCGAGACTTGATTTTTTTCAATCCCGGGAAATAAATTTATTGAACTGCTATAATTGAGCGCAGTCATCAACTTATTAGTAACATTTGTTGTTCCATGCCTGTTGTTATTGATCGCATACCAGTGTGGACCTGTCGGCGAAACAAAGGATTAGGAAGCTGCATGAGTAGAGATTAAAGTCTTGCATGGGTTGGGGGATGCGGGGCCCACGGTGTACCCACGGAGGATGGCAGGTCTACGCTTACAGGCTATCCGCAATGTCAGGGAGTGAAAATGAACAGCAAACCGTGAGGACATCGAGCCATGAAGCACAAGCATCTACTCTCTCGGATTTCCATTCAAGTCACTGGCAGGGGAGAAAGTATACACTATGCAGGATTAAGAATTCCCGGGAATTAACATCCCTATTATATTTACAAATTTACAAGTATAATAATATTGTTGATTATCATTAAAAAAGATGTTTTATGTAAAGATAATAGAAGTTACAGTTGTGTTGTTGTTATTATTCAGCCTTAGTTGTTTTACATGTAACTACCAGCTTTGTGAATATAACTGCTTATGGCTGATACATTGTTGCATAGATCATACAGGTACAAATAATACAAATGACATTATCATTGCATAGTAATACAGGGTTCCCACAGGTCGTTGAAAGTCCTTGGATTTTTTCTTTAATTTTCCAGGCCGAGAAAGTCCTTGAAAACAGGTCATGTCATTGAAAGTCCTCGAATTTCATTATTGAAGTCCTTGAAAGTTATCGAAATTTCAACCAATGTGACAGCAGCAAGAAAGGCTGAAAACTGAAGTGCAGGTTCTGATTCACAAGCACAGATGCCATTAAAATTATGCATATGACATTGATGAATACACAAAGTGAAAGTATATTGACGAAGTTGTTGCCGAACAGCGAAGCAGATTTCTCCCTCATGCCTGGAGGCAGGATTAACACAATGGCCAGCTGCAAACACTTCACTTATGTTTGGTCAGATATTAGGCAAATTCTGTTGTTGTTTCATGGCCAGGCATCTGCTTAAAAGGGATATTCTGTAGATACAGACAGAAGCAGATAAGGGAACTGGTGATATATTTGAGGCTAAATGGTTGGTCCTTGACTACATTGAGTTAGTTGGTGACTAACATATGCAACATTCACATGATCAACAAACAGCTGTTGTTGCCATGTGGCAGTGCCAGGCAGAAATACAGTGTACATTTGGAGAAACAGAACGTTTAAAACACAAGCTGTTACTGCACAGAAAAGAAAAGCACGTTACGACTGCAGTGAGAATGTTACTTCAGAAGGACGTGTCAGTGTCCGGCCGTCTGCGAACAGAGTTACACGTAAAGTTTCGTCTGCATCTGTTTGCGGACGTGTGAAATATGAAAAGCTTGCGGACGCGTCTGCCATGTTTGGCCGCTACAGCATCTGCAGTCCGCACATCTCTGGTTATTCATTACTCCCTTGGGCCCATACACCCCTACACCTGTAATACAACACAAAGGAAATGTGCTTTAAAACCACAATTAACTCGCAATTAAAATAACTAATTGCGTAATTAGCATGAGTAAAAAAAATTAATCGCTCAGCAGTCCTAGTAAATAGGTCTTTAAAACAAAACACTGGAAAGGGTCCTGAAAAGTCCTCGAATTTTATTCTTGTTAACTTGTGGGAACCCTGAACTAATATGATGTAGCATGTTCATGTTGTTACCGAATTTGCATGGATTTTTCATTGTGTTTCCACAAAATACAGTTGTTGTCTTTAGTTATTTATTTCTGCCTGTGGTAGAATATTCCATATGGCAGTAATGGCAACAGTCTGGATATCTATTTCCCCTTGGAAGACGCTACTCGGAAGGACGGAGTGTTGAAGTCCCACAGGCCTGTAGTTGTTTTCATCTATGGTGGATCTTGGGGCAGTGGAGACAAGAGCATGTATGGATTACTGGCGGCACAGCTTGCTGACAACCTCTTGGCTATAGTTATCGTCCCTAACTATTCCATCTATCCTAAGGTATTTATTGTTGCAGTGATTTTCAGATGTTAAACTTTCATTTGCATTTTGTGACATGACGTGACACGATACGATCATTTATTATATGTGATTAGCATATAAACAGTATATATTACTGAGTTGATATAGTACATGAATTTAGTTTGGAAAAGTCAGGGACGTTGAAAGTACTGAAAAATGTGAAAGATCTTGGGAAAGTCTGAAAAATCCTTGAATTAATGTCATAGAGTCCCTGAAAAGGCAACAGAAAGCTGTGAACAAACCGTCAGTGAATTGCTGTGATATATATTTTATCTACTAACGTCGTAAAGCCAGTGTCGGTGGTGCAGTGTCATTTGGTGGATCAAGAAATGATGAGCTCCAGTGGCTTGTTGGCGTCAGGGCTTTGAGTTACAGTCTGTGCTTTGACACTGTTGGTTGGGCAACAGCAAGACATAATGGAATGGTGTTTATTCATTCGTTATTGTGGTCCAGCCTACTCAGGACCCCAGCGCTGAGACCTTTATATCGGTCCAATGCGCCAGCCCCGGGAGAGGAGGGGAATTGATAGGTGTGTGCGGTGTGTGTGCATGGCGTGTAGGGTGAAGGACAGTTTAAGTAGGTGTGAGCAGCTTGTCGGGTATTTCTAAGCACACCCCCTCTAGGCGTGACCCGCTGTCTGGCTAAGCTCGGACCGGCGCTTATTCAGCACCAGCCACCTGACTGACACTTCTTCAGCACCAGTCAGAGGACTTTGCCACATCTATCTGCTTTGGCTCTCATGTCAGCGTGGCTAATACCTTGACGCTGCTAATCAAGGCATCACAGTTTATAGAAAATACCATCGAACTGCCTTTTCTGCCCGGGAGTAACTCCCTGTTCCTTATGTGCATAGGAATTACTAGAAATAATTCTTTGGTAGGCGAATGCGCCCATTCTGAGGTGCAAGCCCCGGCCACTGAGCACGTCATGCTCTACTGCACATGGCGCCCAAGTGCGTTAACCACTCGGCACATGGGCAGCTCAAATGAAATGGTGTTCAGGAGAATGTGAAAAGTTTTGGTCAGTCCAGGTTCTGAACAAGTTTATGAAGGAAGTCAAGGGTGCAGCTGGCTGACCTCTATTCACGAGGAAGAAGGCCATAAACCAGTGTCCACGTCTTGTTGGGTGACAAGAAGGGCATCTGTCTTGTAAAAGCCCACCACGGAAATCCCAGTTCCCAAGGGTTTATTTTGTAATAACTCTGGAAAAAGACCAGTTTAGCAATAACTAGAAAGATGTAGTTGCTGTATTGGTTTTATTTGTTGTCGAGCCTTCCTGTAGTTATTGATGTAACTAGGTAGATGCTTCTAGTTTCCTAGTAAGTAGCATACAAGGTTGACGGTGACGTTGTCGATTGTGTGTAGGGATTTGTTGATGACATGGCCCAGGATGTGTCTGATGTACTTGTATTTGTTCATCAACACTGTGACATCTACTGCATGGACAGAGTACTGCAGAATTTTATGCTACATAGTGGTTTATTTCATTGACTATTGTAATGCACAGTTGATCTCATTTGCCGACTTGTGTGACTGGATGATAGAACTTTTCATTGTATTTTATTACCAATGGGCAAAGGTAAAGGCGCAGATTTGTATAGGCTAGTGCTTAATTATGAAACTCATCTCTAAAGCACTCAGGATGGCACGTATTAAAGGGATCACACAGTTTTACCACAAATGGAATCGATTGAGCCATCCCACCTCTACTCCCAGCTGCTGAGCATCACTGCACTTTGGCCGATACCCATTTCTTGTCTCACAAAGGGTAGGAGGCTGAGTTGGCCTGTCTGGTTAAATACCAAGGTGGTATGCCTGCTTGAAGATGGTCACCCATCCCAGTACCAACCGACTGATAGTGCAGCGGCCAGGGATTGAACTCACGTATATTGAGTCGCAGTTGTGATGCCCTAACCACTAGACTACCAAATTACCAGTGGGCGTGTCAGAGCAGTGACTTGTGGTTATGTATGGTGTTGAAGGCATTTTTGTTATTATTATCCACACATGCCGATAGGGGAACTTTGCTCCCCCATAAGCCCAAAATCAGACAAATCTGTGCGCGGCGAGTGGACTTAGTATCGGCATGTGTGGATAGCCGTCAGTCCCCTTCACTGATGGTACTTGTTAAAGGAGTGACTTGCTGCTGTGTGATGACAGGGCCGGATTGCATTGATTGGTCATTCAGCTGGTGCCCACCTCGCTGCACTGACTGTACTGGAACTAAGCCTGAAGCACCTGTCGGATGAGCCAGCCAGTCAAACGGCGCAGATACACGAACGACGAATTGATGGCTTACAGGTGTCGGTCGTCGATGCATCGGCGTTTGGAACGTCTGCCGACACCCTTCGAATGCACGAAACTCATTTCAGTGGTGACATTAACGGTGGTGAGAACGGTTTTAACACAAACTACCCCAGTCTGTTTTTACAGCCATTTTCCACATGAGTGTTACCCCATTGGCTCTGCTACTTCTCTCACTGTTTCTGGGAGAGAACCTGGTGCAGATTTTTACAGACAGAACGCCATTCCTGTTACACAAGCACCAGTGTCAGAACACTGAAGGCAGCTGAGATCACCAGTGAAGATCACTGGCTGACTTCATCTTTTCTTGATCCCTGACTGAACTCATGACGGAGCGGACGTTCCTCGCATCCCTTTACATCCACTCTTTGGTGCCAGTATTCTTTGTTGTAGCACACACCGTTTAACGATTACAACGTGGTTTTTTGGTATCTCATGTTTGATTGTAGTATTGAGGTTACAACCAAAGTGATTTGTTATGAAGTCATGACGTATTGGTGTGAATGTATTTATTGAGTGTATAACAGTTTTCAGAAAGCATGCAATGATTTGTTTACTGTTGTTGAGTCTCAATTGTTCTCCGAGTTGACGTTTGTGTTGTTCTGCTGATGGTTCTGTTAAGTGCTTCAACACTGTTGGTTGGTGACAGGAGGTGCATTTGGTTCTGAAAAACCTGGTCCGGTTTTTCTGAACCTGGTCCGGTTTTTCTGAAAGGTTCTCTTTTTCAGTAACTCGAAACCCAAGGTGTACATGTGTTCCGATAATGTTTTTAGTTTTTTTACCAGGAGATCTGGAGTCAACAGCTGCTGTTGGATCAAGGCCATCGGAAGCCAGTTCTTCATTTTACATGGTGCATACAGAGGACCGTGGCACGGCAGTGTCTGCCACTGGCAGCATCGTCACGCAGCCCACCACTGATGAAGCGTTGAGCATCGCTGAAACAAAAGTAAATGACACTGAGTCGTTTTACTTTGTCAATGATGACAAGTTGACTTCCGAGAGTGTCGAGGCCGTATCAGTACTGGCGGAAGTAGCTGGAGATACAGAGCCAGAAGTGGAGCAGCAACAGCAGGATGAGGAGATGGAGGAGGAGACAGAGACAGCTGCTGAAGCAGCACTCACCGAGGCACCGTCACCAGTACCACAAACCCAGCCGTCTTCTAGTGACCCAAACAGCCTTCTGACGTCCGTTCGACTTGTAATAGGTCTGTTGAGTCAATATTGCTTTATGTCGGATATTTGTTGACTGTGAATCTATAAAACACCTGGTTAGTCTTTATTTTTTGTTACTTCTTAAAGTGATGAAGTCTTGTATCCAGTTTTTAGGTCGACCTAATAACGTGGGTCTCAAATGTCCGTCGTTCAATCCGTCCATCCACAAAAAGTTCCTTTGATTTCAGTGAGATTTGGTGTGTAGGTAGAGGTCGATGAGTGATGCTTGACGGTATGCAGTGTGACCCGATCCAAGGTCAAGATCAAGGTCACGGGCCCTCGAAAGTCTGAAATTCGGCCATTTTCAAACGCCATCTTCTTCCCCATTTATGATGGGGGCTGGCAAATGACCATGCATTCATAAACTAGGGCACAATACCTAAAGCTTATAGGGGCCAGACTTTTGATTTTTGTCCTAGTTTTTGTGTCACATGACTTTGAAGTTGGCAGTAAGTCGGAGTTAACCGCCAGTCCCATATGGGGCTAGTTTATTTTCTCTGTCCACTATCAGGATTTCTCAGAAACTCACGGATACGGATGGATTTTCATAAATTTGTGCAAATGATTTACCTTGATATGGACAGCAGTCTTATTAAATTTTAATACTGTGTTCGTTCTTGAGTGTCCTGGCCTAGTTTTCTAGATGTACTTCAAGTTAGGTTCGATTTTCCAAAACTGAATGTCAAAATTGTGGAGCAGGTACTTTTACAAACTCTATACCTGCTTAAGCATTTAGCTGTCTAGTCTACTCGTATGCTGTTGGTGTGATGTAATGATATTTGATGGAATGTACATACAGCTATCACAGTGGGTCACAATCTGTGCGTGAAGCATCCAGCCAGAGGTCTAAGGCAAGCCCGTATGTCTGACTACATACTCACTGTGGCTGACCCTGCAAAATTCTGAAGACTGTTAAACATTGTTACTCACGCCGGCATTGTTACGCGCCTCTGATTCGCCTGCGACGTAGGGCGCTATATAAATTCGTTTTGATTGATTGATTGATAGCCGCCGGTGTGGGTAGGGCATTCACTCGCATCTGTCTGTCTATCTGTTTGTCCACGCTCTAACATGAAAACGGCTTGAGCTATCAACACCAAACTTGGTACACGTACAGTCCATAGCACTCGCTCAGCATGCATTGACCCAGAGGTCAAAAGGTCAAAGGTCGAGGTCACGCGGTTACGAATACCGTCACAGTTGCACGGTTGCCAGTGGCGCATGCTGCTATGCCGTTGATGGCATGTGTCTACATATCAATATGACTGCCTATGTTGTCTAGTTTAGTCTTGAGCACTTTTTAAAATTCTCGTTGTTTTTATGTATTTTAAAAACTCATTCCAGCTATTACTTCACATACTGATAGGTGTTAATGTTTCGGTAGTGAGCAAGTTGAATGGGTTTTTGTCTGTCATGTGAAGGCATTGCTGGCGTATATGATATTGCTGCTCAGTATCAGCATGAAGCAATGCGTGGCATTGAGGACGTATCAACTATGGCTCGTGCCATGTACGGCCCCAAACGTTTCGATCGATTTTCTCCAACTCTGATCATCGAGAATTTGCCACAAAACGCCTGGTAAGTCTTTACGTATCGTTACCTCCTTAAAGTGACCAGGTCATGTCTCCAGTTTTTCTATCAGGATTTCTGAAAAACTCGCAGATGAATGTTCACAAAATTTGTGGAAAGGTTCACCTTTTTATGGAGAACAGTCTTTCAGATTTTAGAGGAATGAGATGGTCACCCGTAGTGATTAGTTGTGCACTGTACGTTGAGTTTTGCTGCCTTGAGCGAAGTTGAAACCACGGACGGTGTCAGAACTATTTTGACATCATTGTGAAGGAAGGACACAACGGATTTGTTTCTGAGTATGCACAGTGTGTTGACTTAGAAGTAACTTGGAGGCTGGTGACATCTTGTGAGCTTTGAATTTGGATTTTTTTCGCAGGTGAATTGCACCAAAAAGGGCTTAACAGATTCAGCTTGTATTGGAATGGGAGCTGTGACCGTAGTCAGTACCTTATATTAGAAGGGGGTTTGTGTCCCCCACAATAATGGTACTTATACAAGGCTTGGCACTGTATGTTGTTGGCTTTCTGTTAAAAATGTGTTGATGACACGAATAAACTCACTACAGACACATCAGATTTATGGCAGCTAACAGTCACTGCCACAGAGGGAATGCCCCACTGTTCCCTCCAATATTTCAATTTCTGCCACGTGGCCTTTGACTTTATATTGTATTGGTGGTGCACCCTCCCGCCTACGGTGCTCAGTCGCTCCTGCAGTGCTTGGTACATTGTACCTGCCGCCCGCTAGTTGCTAATTCCCCGTCGTAGCTCGCCACCCATTTGCAGCATAGTAGCAGTAAAGAGGTTGGTAATGCTGTGATTGATGTGTCCAGGCTGCCTCCGATACATCTAATTCATGGAAGTAACGACCACGTCGTCCCTGTTTCTTCGTCAACATCCTTTGGTGATGCAGTGTGGAGGCACGGTGCCAGTGTCGTCACGGCAACGGTCATCTCCGGCTGCAGCCATTATGACGTCTGCATGGATCTGATGGAAAGTGATCGGTTTTGGCACAACGTTGTGATGAGTGAAATCTGCAGAGTATTTGAGCAGCACATGCAAACGTCTTGACTTATTGTCGTCACAATTTATCTCTGACTTAGTACCATTGTGTCTGGACATTGTACTCTTGACACTCATCATGTCATAACAAATCACATACATAAAATGAAACCTGGCAGCATGCTTTTCCCATTAGTCCTTTTCCTTGCTTTCCAGTTTTCATCCTTTCTTTTTCATATCTTTGTATTTACAGAGGTTTGAATGGGTATGGCTAGAAATGTCGTGGGACCCACGGTGGGATGAGGAAAAATCTTCTGGGACTCTCGTGGCATTTTATCTCTGTTTGACTTCTATGGTGCATTTCAATCAACAAAAAGTGAATCTATTGGCAGATTCTTGCAAATGCAAAGACTGGGGTGCATATTGCAGACAGGGACTGCATTTTATAATCAGTAACAGAACTAGCCAAGTTCGCACACTTGTTCATTACAGCAAATGCAAAGACTGGGGTGCATATTGCAGACAGGGACTGCATTTTATAATCAGTAACAGAACTAGCCAAGTTCGCACACTTGTTCATTACAGCAGAGTTGATTTGTGAATTGACTGCTGGACAAGCAGGTACGGAATTTGATGGAAACAAATCGTTGCAGAGACGAGTGGATGGAATGGAAGCTGTGGGATGGGTGAGGATGGAAGTGAAGCTGGATTAGGATGGATATAATTTCAGTCCCAAGCAGGTCTATCAAGTGGCCTGCAGTTTTCTTCAGTATTGAGGGTGCAGGTTCTCTAAAGGGTGTGGAGTCAGGTTGAAAAAAATAGACAGCAAGGTGAGTATGGTTTGAGTGCATTGCTATGTTGATGGCATTGTGCTCATCTGTTTACTTTTGTTGTGTTAGTTTAGTATTTTCAGTACTAAGCCCGGAGATTGGCTGGGAAGAACATCTCACAGCATCTTAAAAACCCATCTTTTCCAGTCTGCATTTAATAGCCCCTAGTGACTTGTCCAGCGCCTCTGATTCATTCTACTGAATGATTATGGTGCTTAATCAAATTTTATTACTTACTTACATCACAAAATTGACCTGTTTTGTGTTAACTTTGTTGTAAAACCTTAACTCAGTGTACTGGTAATGATCTAGAAATGAATCAGTGGACTCATTAGATTTCACAATCTAGACTGCTGCTTTGTGTCATAGCTACGGCTGAGTTGAGCACCTTCGCACATGAAATGCATTACATCATTTCATTGTACACGCTTATTTGAAAAACTGATTAGAACATTGACTTCCGTGCAGTTGTGTATATTTTTGTTAAAATGGTATGTTGACAGTTAATTTCGGTTTTGCATACAAGTCTGCTTTTTTACATTTGAAATTGTTTTGTCAGGATTCTTTCTTGCTCAAACATGTTGTTGTTTCTGAGCGTTTAGTATCAGTTTCAGTGTATGCGTTCAGCCTTAGAACGTCATCTTCCCCAGGCAGCTGATTACTGATATGGGCATAGTTGTTTTGGCATAAGAGACCCGGTGATGGACGAAAAACAATGAATTAACCAGTGGTTGATTTTCTGTGGTTGATCCTTCTAGTTTCCTGCACTGCGATGAGACTGAAGACTGTTGCCTAGTTGATAGGAACGGCGTTCAGCCTGTAAAGTAACCTGTGCCGTTTTTCCTAGAAGTTCTCTTTGGGACAGATGGAGAAAGAGGTCCAAGGATGAAAGAGGTAGTCCAGTTTCATCTGGAAAACGGCTGCTGAAACAGACAGTGGTAGTAGTTGAAGGTGTAGCTGTAGCTGTGTTAATCTGAGTTACATCACCGTATGTCACAACGTTTTATGCTTGTTTTCTGCAACATTAAATAGTCCTATCAAGACAGTTTAGAAACATTTAAACAAAGTTTGTGAATCATTATTAGAGATGTTTTTAAAAGATTAACGTCGGTATGGCAAATACTGTAACATAAGCAGAGTGCATTATATCAATGCTTCCAAACCTGAGTGCCACGACATCCAGGGGTGACATGAACGTTGTAGGTCTTATAAGACTGCCGTAACCGAATGTTGGCCATCAAACACTTTAAGTGACATCTGTATTGTCCGGTCAGATTCCATTATTTTGTCACAACAACGGACAAAATATAGGTTTGTGGTAGTCATTCACTTAGACTAACTAGAAAAAAATAAACGTTAAACGTAGTCTTAAGAGTAGACCTAGATTGGACTTAATGTAACAGATGATTTTGTAACAAATACATGGTGTAGGTAGTGTCAGTGTGCTACCTGAAGAATGGATTTTGAGGTTGGGAAGCACTGTGTTAAACGCTGACCAGTACTTTCTGTCAGAAAACGTTTTTAAACTTGCATACAACTATAAACAAACAAACAAGCGTCGTTCACAACATTACCCCCGCCAAACAGTGACGGAGGTAAACTCGAAAGCAGTTAGATAATCGTGAGTTAACGATCACTGATCATTCGTCAGGTTGGTGATCGGTGTCTGACGCAGCTCCATCTCTTTCGTCCGAGTTCTTGTACGTGGTGCTCGGAAACTGGCCGACTTTGTTCATCGTGCTTGAACCTGCTGTCACCCAAGTGCCATCATCACACATATGGCCTACTTAGTTGCGGTGTAACCGGTCTTCTCGTCAAGGCTGGGCAGAGTCCACCAGAAGAAAATGTTTGGGCGTCATTGTAATAGGTTTATTCAGCCATAGACCGGGTGCCTTTCCTGTCAGCCTTGGCAAAGCACAACGACAAAACAGTGAAAATGTAGACTATAGTCCAGTGTGGATCGCGGTGACATTGACCGTGACCAGTTAGTAAGAATATTTTAAAGACAATAAGCAAATAAGTCACGATACGTCGTAGTCAACTAACTCCCAAATAATGTACGTGGTGTAGCGCCGCTACTGTGATTGATGAGTGCGTATACACTAGACTATCACGGACACGGCACTGTCGCATACCATCAGAAGAGTTATGAAAAGGAATTAAATGATAAACATGTAAGCATAAAACTATGGAAACAGTGATGTCAGTCCGGTAGGTGGTAGAAATCAGGGCGTGACGGTTATGGCGGCGTGTTTGTTTATTGTTGACTGAGTTCGCAAATTTGTCAAATATATAGTAGTAGTAGTAGTGGTATTTATATATAGTTATATATTGC
>Ga0209780_1001851_pt1 | contig 14478 bp, 16 predicted proteins | sample WorMetexBAHAMAS2_FD_187384 | JGI IMG/M metagenome (GOLD analysis project Ga0209780, IMG submission 187384) | Marine gutless worms symbiont microbial communities from Max Planck institute for Marine Microbiology, Germany - Inanidrilus exumae... | ecosystem: Host-associated > Annelida > Digestive... | reverse complement strand
AGGGTTGAGGTTAATATATCGCTGGCCTTCCTTCACTGGGTAGAGATGGCTCTCCACCCTTGACCTTTTGTCTCTGATATAGCCATATTTGTGCTGAAAGGGGACGTTAAACTCGAACTAACTAACTAACTAACTCACGTATTCCTTCACTTGTACTGTTCTGAATTGCTAGTTTCAGTAAGATCATTGCATTTTTATTATCAGAAAATGCCACGTATTGTGTATGCTGTTTACAGAAGGGCTTAAATGTACAGTGTTCTTATGTAAATTACGTGTGTTGTGCATAACATGAGATATGTTGCATTGTGATATTGATGATGTTATTGTGCTTGTTCGTTTACAGCTGGTGACACTGAGCAACCTGCCTTCATCAGCAAGTATCGATATGCCTCCAGTAAACATTCAGGCAGAGCTCCTTCAGCACGATCCACTGGCGAAGCCTTACGTTGAGTCAACAAGTCATACAAATGATCTCGCTGGACTGACAGTTCTTGAGGGAAACTATCTGAAAGCAACTGCAGATGTCGGAGCATTCGAACACATACTGACAACCGACCTGCTCAACCATCTTGTTTTTGTTCAGAAAGTTTTCATGAAGGTGGTCAGCTCTTTTCTTTTGACTGCATTAGGTGTGATATGAGTAAATTATAATCCTAAAGCCACCTAATGATGTTGAAAGTTCTGTTAAATTCTAAGCAACCAACCACATGATTAGACAATGTGATGTGATATGACACAATGAGACACTTGAAGAAAAAGTTTAAAGACATAGGTGTCACAGCATGACAGTAACATCAAAGGAACTTTATTACCTCCAGCACTTGTTCAGGTACCTTTTTACTACCGTTTGATGGTTTGTCTCTCTCTCTGTTTGTCAGCAGGATATCTCAAAAACTCCGGGTCAGTTTTCGTGAAATTTGGGGAATAAGTAGACTGTGGAACACAGAAGAGTATTTTGGAAGTTATCCAGAACATATTCTGGATGTTTTATCGTACTTATAGTTAGTCCAATAGTTGATTGATGTGGAAAATAAAGGAGAAGTTGGGAAATTAAGTCATGGCACAGTGTGGAAAAGTTTATGTTGATGTACCTACTGCTCGCCGGTAACAACTGTGCCGCTTTCAGTGTATGCACTCTACCGGGTGCTGTGTGTTTAAACTAGTCATCATCATCATCATCATATAAAAACTTATAGTACGCTAATTACAGTAAAGTGGCCATCGGCGCATTACAATAGTCAATAGGTACATAGAGACCGTCCAACATACAACACAGAAAGTTACATAAACAGATTAGCCGAAACTGATGCGGAAAAGATGTGTCTTTAAAAGTCGTTTAAAACTGTTCATATTATGAGCGGAGCGTATGGACGACGGTAGTTGGTTCCATGCTAGTGGTCCAGCATACGAGAATGATTGTTCTCCGAACTTTGTGTTGAGTCGCGGCTTGACGTAGTCATTGGAGTCAGCAGAGCGTAGTCCGGGTCGGTGTGATGCTGATCGCTGACTCTGTACGATGTCTGAAATATACGCCGGACTGTTTCCACTGTGTGCAGCATACATCAGTACGCAGAGCTTATATGTGATTCGTTGACTGATGGGCAGCCAGTGCAGCTGCTGTAACGCAGTCGTCACGTGGTCGCGTGGTCCGAGCTGAAGAACCATCCGAGCTGCCGCTTTCTGGACACATACAAGTGGTTCAATTGTTGCAGCTGGGAGACCACTCCCAGCGAGCACGGCGTTGCAGTAGTCAATGCGTGACATGACTACTGCAAGCACGAGTCGCACTGTGGCAGATGCTACTTGTGTATATTGTGTTCATTAGACTGTGAGGAATGGTACGATATAAACACTAATGTAGAAGCTACTGACCAGCGTTTGGCTAGGATTATTGCTTAGTAATTGTTTTGTGATGCGTTAGTCTTTGAAATTGTAGGAAGTGAACGAGGTGGTACAGAAAGTATCTGGTGCAGACAACCCTGTGCCAATTTTGTTTGATGAAGCACTTTTTGCATTTCCAGAGCGGACATCAAAGCCACTGTTGTACTCTTTCATATTCCGCTTAAAGGTACTAATGTTATGTGCCGTTTACTGGGTATTATGTAGTGATTAGTCCTTGTGTGTTATATAAACAAAGAACAGCTTGTTTTGTAGCCTTAGGCTTTATTGCAGGACAATGTAGATGAGCTGATGCTATATTTGTCACTGTCACTAATGTTATTCCAGTTACCATTTATTAATGTTCTTTATTTAATGAGCAATTGTTTCTTGTTTAAATGCTTACATCAAACTGTTTGTCTTTCGCTTGCTTCTTTAAATATTATGAATGTGACAAATAGCTGGGTAAATTGAGTCTTAGTAATAACTGTGTCATCTCTTTTTTGTAGAGCTGGTTGTATACCGAACCAAAAATGAGCTAGTGCAGTAGAGCTGCAATATACACCATGTCCAGAAAATAGGTGCCACCTCCCCCAGGACAGCCTCAGTGGACCGTTCCTTTTGTACAAATTGGTATTTGTTTTTAGTTCTTTTCTGTATTTTTAGGTCGACTCTTCTGAGTCAACATAATAAAGTGGTTCTCAAATGTACACCCGTCCGTTTGACCATACGTACTTATGTACGACCATCCACAAAAAGTTTCTTCAATTTCAGTGAAATTTGGAATGTAGGTAGAGGTTGATGAGTGATGCATGACGGTACGCAGTATGACCCGAGCCCTTGAAAGTTGGAAATCCTTCCATTTTCAACAGCAATCTCCTCCGCCATTTACAATGGGAGCTGGCAGCTGACCACTGATTCTTAAACTAGGGCACAATATCTAAATTTGATCAGGCCGGATTTTTGATATTTGTCCTAGTTCATGTCACGTGACTGTGAACTAGGCAGAAACATCAGTTGTGAAGAGTCGCTCATCAGTCCCGCTCAGGGCTGATTTATTTCTGTTTTTGGTTCCGTGCGGTAGATAAAACTGGCTAGCCATCAGAATTTGGGCTCATGTAAATATAGCATATTCTAACGCATCGTATCATAATACCATTGAGTTCGAATTTAACATGTTTACAGGGCATTCAGATTACAGCAACGACGCCGACGAACAACGCTGTTCGTTTTGAGACAGGAGTGATAGAGTTGGAATTATCCAACCGTGTGCAGGGAGCCGCAGTAGCAACACAGCCTGTTGTTGGCCTCACCTCTGCCCAGATCCAGGCACAGCGCAAGAGCATGCCGCTGAAATTGTTTGTAAGGGCAGTTGTCGATCTGAATCTTGCTCTGGGAACACTGTTGAAGAATCCGATGTTTGAGGAAGCTGAGTCTGAGTTTCAGCATTTGGCGTCGTTTCGGACACGCATCACGTTGAGAAATGCACTGCAGGTATATTTTAGATGCACAGTTGTAAAATACTTTTGCTACTGGCGTCAGTGAGTCGGTGTAAAAGGAGCAATGCCCTTCCATCAGGATTCCCAAGTGGATGAAGAAACGATGGGGCCAGGCCGCTGGTGAGGGTCAGTGCTTTGTGTTTCGTTCAGTGCTTTGAGACTGTTGGTTGGCTGAGCGGAAGGACATCTGGCCGTCCCTTAAAAATCCTGTGCCGCTTTTCGCCAAAGAATCCCTTCTGGAATAAAACCCAGTTTCACCCGGACCATGGCTGTCAACCCAGGCTCACCCAGCCCACGGCTGTTAAAGCGGGTAGTAATTGTACACAGTACTGCCATCGTGTCATTCAATTTTGGACATTTATTTGGGCCAGAAAGTGAGACAGCATCAGTGGTTCAGCACAAAAAGTGACTTACATTTTTCCTGATTTTGTTTGTAGCCTTTATATCGGTACTATGATCTCCTTTCCTCCCAAAAATAGTTATACTAATTACAGAATTTGGGTTTTGCATTGAATGTTTTGAAGTATTGACAGTGTAACTATATTGGCTGCAGCTCCATTTTGCTTTGGCTGCTGCAAAGGTGTATGATATGTGACTGTAAGCTTTATTGCTTACATGTTGCTTTTTTGGACCACCGTGTGTTTTTAGCTGCAAACCTCTCTGCTCTTTGTATGTGGATAGTGTGTTCCCTCACAAATGCTAGAAAGTATTTGCAGCCTTGCTTTAGAAGCAGTTTGGAAAAGTATTAACAGCATCTGTTGATACAGTAAACTAACAAGAACAACAATCACAGCAGAGATGTGTGTATTTTGCTATACTATAGCATGAAATGATTCCTGGAGTTTCTAAAGACCAAGAAGCATTGTTGATTGCATTAAAGCGCCCAATCATATTTGTTCTGCCAGCAGCATTTGACAAAGGTATGAAATTTCTGTAGGTTATACAATTACAGTATTTCAGTTATCTTTTGCTGTCAGGAGCTGGCGTATTTACTCTGATCTAGCGTTAAATCGTGTTTTATTGATGTAATGTGTAATTTACATGGCATTTTGTGCTTTGTTGCAAATTCATTTTTATTCCGCTGCATTTAGTTCATTTATGCGCATTGGTTACTGGCATCGGAGGACCAGTCTGCAAATAGCAGATTCCAACCATTGTACTTCATTTGCTGTTGAACCAACACCAGCTGACTGCTGAGGATGTGACAGCACACCTGCTAGTAGCCAGCTGCAATTCAGTACAGTAGTCATTATTTTGATAGGTCATGCAAACGGTCTGCAGACCCTTCTTGCTTTGTGCAGTTATGTTATTTTTGTTTTCATTCAGTTATGTCTCACTGTAATCACTGTTTATGTGATTACTGATTATCTCTCTTAGCCCATGTTACATGTTACAACCATCCGCTACTCCATTGTATCTGATTCTGTCATTTGTTATATTTCATTGGTCTTGTCACCTGCTTGCTGTAAACATGTAGCAAATGTTTTTTCATGACAATTTTTATTGGTCACATTTCTCTGGTGGCTGATGATTATTCATTTCATTTCTGAACTGTGGTGTGGTTGTGTGTTATGTGAAACATGCAACATGTTGTAGTTCTGTGTTTTAGGTTGTACTTTATGTCATGTTTATAATATAGTTCTACCTTAAAGGTGAGATAATGTGTTGAAAACGCCATTAAACACCAACCAACCAACCTGTACTTTATTATGCCCTTGTTCATCACTGATATCTGTCTCCATTCATCTGAGTGTTTACATATTGTAGCTGTTCTTGTGTGGCTGAACTACAAGAATGCATATGAGTATTGGACAGAGCAGAGACTGGCTTTGAACAGAGAAGTGCAGACAGCAACGCATCAGCTGTTGCAGAAGCTGCCACTTGCTGGACATCAACATGCCACAGCTACAGCAGCTGAACCAACTGCAACTGGGACACTGTTTCTCCAGTTGACTGTCGAGGACCTCGGCATTTGTTTACCAATGAACCAGTTCAGCCAGGTATGTTGGTCTGGATTCTGCCTGATAGGTATATAATTAGTTTATCTTTGATTGTCCAAATTTGTGACACCAATCGTGTTTGTTTTCTACGCATTGCCTGAGTGTGGTTCACATAACTCAGACTAACAGTTGCTTAGATATTGTGCCTTATTGAGCATTTGTTAATATGCAGATTTTTTTTCGGTTACATTTGTATTGACTTCTCCTTTGTTTTATGTAATATTGGTGGCACTTTGCAGGGCATTTTTGCTACCACAAGCAAAACTGATGAGCCTGGAGCTGCACTGGTCTTGACACTTGAAAGTACACAAGTGTCTGCCTGTTCCTGTCAATCACTCGTCAGCAAAGGCCGTTTCAAGGGTAAGATATAAGTCATGATCTGGCTAATTATAACTTTCATTACATATGTTTTTGCACAAAAATATCAGAATTGTAGAGTATATTTGTGGAGTGTTAGTAAAATATTTATCACACTTTCTGAGCTGTTTGTGGATTTGGCAAAATAAAATATTTAAGTATTTTAATATATTTTCAAAATGGATGTAAATGTTTCTTTCACCCTGTTCAGTGATTATCGGCCATTGTTGCTGGCAGTATGTGTGAAATGCGCCAATTGGTATGCTGTTTGCTGCTACTCTATGTGTGAATGAAGATGTTTCATTATTTGTTTGTGTATATATTGAATGAGTACATATATGACTTCAAAACGGACAAATAACGAGTGATGAGGTTGTTTTTGTAAATAATTTATAGGATTTTGCTTGCGCTTTGCCAATGACTTCCAAGTGTCGTGGGATGACTGGAAGCCGGATCCACAGCTGGATATAGTGATGAATGCACTTGTCGTGCCTCACGGCACGTACGAGGTGTGTTCACGCACCATCAATCCTCGCCCAGCTGCAACGGACTCGTCAGCCTCGAATGCCAAGTGGATTTTGAATGTGCAGTGGCAGATGCGTGGAATAGACATCCACATTGACACCAACATTGGCCAGCGTCTGTCAGCAATGGGCAACACTCTGACAATGCTGGCTGGTGATGAGTTTGATGGGTGAGTTGATTGACTCATCGACTGTGTTCTTGGTTTGAAGTCTGTACTTTTCTAACTTCGTTGTGTTTTTAAATAGTGTGTATATGCGTGAATTGTTTTGTATTGCAGTAGTGATTTAATTCACATTGCTGCAGTACGATACGATATGATACGATAAGGTATATTTGCGTGTGCTCAAAAGCTGACGAGATGGCCAGCTTAGTCTACTGCATGGCACAGAAACGAAAAATAAGGAAAAACTGTAAACAAAAACCCAAGTAGCTCAGTAGAAATGGTCCGGGGAATAGTCTGTGAGGGCAGTCCGCTAGGAAGAAGTGAAACTATGGAGGGTAGGATTAGTGAAACAGGTAGGTTTTAAGCTGGGAATGAAAGAGAAGGATTTATGGATGAGCAGAGTGGTGAATGAAAAGAGGACAAAGCGATGGGTGACGGAATGGTGAAATGGACGAACTGGTACCAGAATGAGGTTGACACTGAGATAAAGCGAGTTGGTTTCAGTGACAAGGTGAAGCATAACGAAAGGAGCGATCAGTGATTTTTAGAGAGGATGATGTTGGTGGCCGAGCAAGAGTAACTGCGAGGACGTTGAACAGAGATGTATGGAGGTTGTGTAGTTGTGAGAACTTTGTAGGTAAGTGAGAGTGGCTTGTATTCGTTGTGTTCAGTGATTCTGAGCCAGTGAAGAGAGCGTAGGATAGGAGTGATATGACAGGACTTAGAAGATTTAACAACAGTAAGTATGAGAAAGACAGTTCTGGATCTGCTGGAGACATGATAACTGAGACTTAAGGAGTTATAATAATGGACAGAATTACAGTAATCAAGTTTGGAGTGAACGATAGAGATAGCGATGTTACAGGCAGTTGACGAATCGAATGTTTGCTGATTTAGAAATCCTCCAAATCTTTGCTGACGGGTGAACATGCACAACTTTTGTAGCTGGCTTAAAAGTAAAAGTAGTTAAGTAGTTATAGCTGAAATTGAACTTTCTAACTACTGATTAAGTAGTTGTAACTTTTTTAAAACTACTTTTTTTAAAAGTAGTTAAAACTACTTGGCAACTACTTTAGAAGTAGTTGTAACTAGTAGTTAGTAACTACTGTAGTTAAAAGTGCCCATCACTGCATTTAGTTACATAACAGTCTATATTTCTGGGTGTCTGAAAGAAATTGGCTGCAGTGAACATTTTCGAAAATGACCTAGTCTGTGCCAAATGGGATGTAAACATTATCTCAATCAATCAGTCAATCTGGATGTCAAATATACAGTATGGAGACAGTGCAGATAGCACCACTAAGATGGAGCATGTTTTTCCTAATCCAAATGCACAAGTTGCCATCATTAAGGGCTTGTGAGGTTGGCCTGTATAATAGCCATAAACCAGTTGTTGTTACCCATGCTGGCTGTATAACCGCCGGCATGGGTAGGGCGTTCAGTTGCGTTTGTCTGTTTGTCTGTCTGTTGGTCTGTGCTGTAAAAGGAAAATGGCTTGAGCTATCAACACCTTACTTGGTACATATATACTCTATAGCAGTCGCTTGGCATGGTTTTCGTAACCGTGTGACCTTGATCTTTGATCTTTTGACCTCTGGGTCAATACTTAGAGGTCAAAAGGTCACGGTAACACGTTTACAAAAATCGTCATGGTCGCGCAGTTGCTAGTGACGCATGCTGCTACGGCCGTGTGCTGCTGCTGTCGGCGTGAGTCTGCATGTCGATACGACTGCCTATGGTTTCTAGTTGTGATTATGATGTTCAGATATGAAGAAGTTTCGGCAGTGGTGGATGATCCGTTGATACTGCCATCAGTTAAGATTGAACCTCCGACACGCAAGCCTAGCATGACAGGAGCTGCGACATCTGTTGTTCTGCCTCAGTTTGTTTATGACACCCGCATAGATCCCAAGATGCGAGCAAGAATGATTGAGAATGAGATGAACGAGCAGGCGAAGCTGGTGCAGGACCTCTACCAGTTGAGAGCTAGTCGCAACACCATCGAGATGGAAGAACGCAAGCTGCACGATCTGCAGGTTTATTTGCAGTTTATGTGATCTGCTGTTGTATGTCAGCTAATAATGCATGCTTGTCTGGGCATAAGAGGGAATATAATCCGAACTGCTCTCTGCTGTGTTGTGTATGATAGTTGTGCACAATGATGCACACACATGTGAGCAATTCTTACATTTTTGCAGGTTAGTTTGTTTAGGTTTTGTCTCGTGTGTGTTTGAAATGACTTAATTTGTGTTGAGTGGAACTTAAAACCATAACTCAAACTCAAGTTAATAATTCAATAATTCTTGACACTCGTTATGGCATTAAATTCAGTTGCATAACTTGGGCTAAAGGCTGCAGGAAATGCTGTCTAATTTGTTATTGTTTGTAACGTTTTCTTTACCTGTTGTATATTTTAATGACAACAAACACAAGTTATAGGCTATAACTTACAGCATACTGGTATGTGTAAAATGACATTATTTAAGTCGTCTGTTTTGTACATTACTGAGAGTAGGTAAATTGCATGGAATACTTGCCCCATATGGGAATTGGGGCAGTAATATGCCGTGATTGATGTGATGACTTCGGTGCTATATAAATTGTTTGTGTTTTTACTTAACTTCCTTCCTCATTTTCTTTCTTTCTTACTTTTTTCCTTATACTTACTTTTTAACTTAATTACTTCTTTGCTTGTTTGCTTTCTGACGTATCTGCTTCTTTCAGAATAGGCCCATTCTGTTTCCATGCCGGAGGTTGTAGGTGACCAAACATGGCTTTAGTTTTTTTGGATTCATTTTATGTTGTGGTATATTTTGTTACAGATACTTGTTCGCTTTTGTTGTGTTTGATTTAGTTTTTTAGTTCTAAGCCAAGAGATTCGTTGAGAAGATCGTCTCCGAAATGACCTATTTTGTGTTGGGTGGGATGTAAAACCTTAATTCAGTCAATCAATCAATCAATAAGTGTGTGTTTTGTGAATGTTGGTTTGCTACAGGCCGTACTGTTCCGCGACTTCCGACAAGATATTGTGAAGCGTTTTAAACGACAGAGTGGTGTCAGAGCATCGACGATAAAAGATAAATTAGGATTTGCATCATCAAAGCCGTCTCACTCGCGGTCATTGTCAATTGGTGTTCCTAGCTCACCAGCTGTTCTGTCCTCTTCATGGTAACCATTTGTGGCATTTCTATTTCTATTTGGACTATGTATTGTTTATAAAACATCATAATCATAATCATACACATACGAATCATATTTATATAGCGCCATTATGCGGAGGCTTCAAGTGGCGCTATGGTAGTCTATTAATTGCTGTCTGCTTCTGTAATTGCAGTGCTGACAGGTATAAAGTTTAAAAAATGAAAAATCCATTGTTTTCATTATTGTGCAACGCTATTCTAGTGCGGTATATGCTGTCGTCATATGTCTCTCTGTCTGTCTGTCCGTCTGCCCGTCCATCACACACCATTATTGTACCAAAACGGCCAAACGTAAGATCATGCAAACAACGCTGTATGATAGCCCAGGGACTCTATTTTTTATGCCAAACATCTCAGCAGAATTCCAAGGGATCCACCCCAATGGGGTGCAAAATAGAGGTGGGGTAGGTTCATGTTGGCGACTTTCGACCAATATTTTACTATATCTCAGATACGGTGCAAGATAGGTACATATTACTATGAAACACTAATAGGAACTTGTGTGCACTACATCGGATGGTGCTATTTCCAGTGACCTTGAATTTCCCTAACTACCAAGGGGCGTGGTCAGGCCACGTAACCATTTAAATTTTGGTGGGCACCAACCATATCTGTGGAATGGCTGAAGCTAGAGTGATCAACTTTTGCAAGCATGTAGGCTATATAGGCTTAAGCTTGACAAATGACCATTGAAAGGGGCGTTGTCAGAGTCACGTGACCTGTTTTTATTTTTATTTTGCCTCAATTATAACTTTTTTGTAGGTAAAGCGAGGCACTTCAAATTTCATTTACTGATTGATACAGAGGAGTAATCGTGCATGCATGATATATTACCCCCAAAAGGGATGTGTTCAGAGTCACGTGAACTCTTTAAATTTTGGAAAATAAGTGATAATATCTCGGAAGCGATGCAAGATAGAACATAGTTGCAATGGAAGACTAATAGGAAATCATGTGGTTTATCGAAGGTCACCATTTTTAATGCCCTTGAATGACCTTGAAGGTCACTTTGCTGTTTGAAACTTTATAATTAACATAACTCGTGAAACAGCACAAGTTTACTAACGTAGCACATCATGCGGTCCCTCTGTATTAGCTGAGCTTCTTGTGGTCATTGTGCTGATATCATTTTGACAAACATGTTTGATCAAAATCACATCACATGGCATATATCAAAATCAAATGTTGCTACAAATGACATCGGCCTTCTTAACGTATCGTTTCCTGTTGGTGGCTGCCTTTTGGGGCTTATGACACCTGAGCATCATTTTAATCTGGATGTTGAAGAACATTCATGTATGTCACTGTCTACAAACAACGTTTTTACATTATTTTACTTGTTAGCATTAAGCAGTGGGGTGGTGCAATGGGTAGAGCGTTGGACATGTGATCAACTGGTCGTAGGTTCAAATCCTACTCGGGGCAAAAGCTGTGTAACAACCTTGGGTAAGTTGTTCACACCTATGTGCATCTGTCACCAAGCAGCATAACTTGGTACCGGCCAAGGGGCGGTGATGCTTTGCGGCCGGGAAGGTAACTGCAGGCCTGGCGAAAGTAATGGTAGCCTACCACTGGGTGGATGACTTATAGTTACCTGTGAGCTGACTGCCTGTACACTGGGATCAGCTCCGGGCCCAACGCTCGTTAACAAGTATGGGAAGCTTTTACCTTTTAGCATTAAGCATATGAGTAAGTGTTAAGTCGTAAATTGTGTTTGTCTGATGATGCAGGTCACATGAGCCAAGTCACGGTCGTCCTAGTCTTGCTCGCCGTATTCAGTCCACGTTCATGACTCCAGAAAGACATCGTGGCCATTCGCGCACATTATCACTGGACGTTGCTGAACTGCCAGCTGCTGACTCAAAGTCTGGACTTGATCCGAGCACTCGGCCTACAGCATTGCCACCATCAGATATGTCGTTTGCCGTGCCTGAGGAAGACTCAAGTGCCAGCGCTGGCAGCCCAACAGTTGTACTGCCACTGGGTGATGAGAAGTCACCATTTGGCTCGCGAAGTGATAACGTTCCGTTGATGGATCAGTCGGACTCGACCAGTGATTCAGAACTTGATGTACTGCAGTCCGTACCACCTCGACGTGTACCTGCCAGGTAAGCAAGCACCTGCTTTGTATATTCACAAGTATAAATGAAGAATATTACTAGAATTACTAGAAGTGTTTGCCCTGCTGCTATTAACTTCAAACTCGTTGTTTATTATTACTGGCCCGCCTACACATTGTGTAGGAGGGCCAGACTAGTAACGGTCGCGGACATCTGTCGTCTGTCGTCGTCGTCGTCTGTAACACTCCACAGTGAACCTGCAGGCGGCGGTGGGCCTGCAGGCGGCTTCACCCGCGCAGGCCAGGCGATGCTGTCATTCTGCCTACAGTCTAATTGTAGCTCCACGGTAACAATGCATGGCGGGCCAGTAGTGTTACATCTTGTTAGGGTGACAGCTTCTTTCACTCTGGACTCTTTCTGACAATTACGTTTGCATAATGTCATGGTGCTGAAGATATTTTAAAATGAGTTTTTATGTGCTTAAGTTCTGCCTCAGCAGTTTGTGAAGGTGAGTACAGTTAAGGTTTTGACTGTGCAGCTTTGTACTACATTTTGTGTTGTATGCAGAACTCATATAGCACTGGAAGAGACACGATCAGAGAAGACACCAAGTCCGAGTGTGTTTAGTCCGGGTGGCAGTGGCACTGTAGTTGGCACTGGTGTCAGCAAGGCACAACAGGAACCCAGTGTTGACTTTGAGCTCGACATCAAGGTGGATATCGACAGCGGCAAATGTGTGCTGCATCCGAAAGATCCAAAACCTGATACAGAAGATGCAACAAGACGGTGAACAGTTTTGGCATTCTCCTCTTCTTTGTTTTTATTGTGTATTTTGAAGACAAATTGGTCTGTAGTAAATGTTCTTGACTGATAAACGGTAACCATACTACATTGACTCACCTGACCTGGCTTTACCAGGTACATATATTGGCTTTGTAGCTATTTAAGCAATGGCCATAAGTGGCTCTACTGTGTAAAACCACTGCGTAAACCATGTTGCACTGCATTGATTTTGTTGAATGCCAAAAACATTATAATTTGTAATATGCATTGCGGGACAGAATACTGGTTAACATTTTTGCATGTAATATGTAGCCCTTATCTGGTTTAAAATGTATGGAAAAAACATTAGTTTATATAGGTTTTGGCTTGTATTCTGTATAAACATGCTCATCATCTTCCAGTACTTTTGCGACATCTTAATTGATGACAAGCGCACAGCAGTGAGCACTCCACATGTCACTAGTTAGATGTGAGATAAGACCGGAAAGCATCGTTAGTACTGAAAAGCAGTGGATCTGCCCCGTACCGGCTCCAGGGTGGTAATGTGCCGTGATTCATGTGTTGATTTCAGCACTGTATAAATTGTTAGTGTGTTTACTTAACTTCCTTCCTTACTTTCTTCCTACCTAACTTTCTTCTTTTCTTATGCTTTCTTCCTTACTTATTTACTTCTTTACTTAATTACTTTCTGACTTATCTACTTCTTCCAGAATAGACCCATTCTGTTTCCAGGCCGGAGGTCATAAGAGGCAACCAAACCTGGCTTCGGTTTTTTGTGTTAATTTTATGTTGTAGTATATTTTGTTATGGATGCATGTTTGCTTTCGTTGTCTTTGTTTTCGTTTTTTGGTACTAAGCCAAGCGATTAGCTGGGAAGAACGTCTTTGAAATGACATATTTTCTGTCGGGTGGGACGTAAAACCTTAACTCAATCAATCAATCAGTGGATCTACTAGTAGAATGTTCTAGTCCCAGATTGTTTGAGGCAAGTATCAGTCAGTATGCCAAACAGTTGCAATGGAAATCATGTTTTCTGGTATTGGACTGATTGAACTTTAGCTGAGTGGTAGTGTCAGTCTCAACTAGATTGTTAACCATCTTGAACATAAGGGTCAGGGGGCTTGCCTTGCTTACGTTGCACTTCCAGAGTTTGCCATTGGAGGTTGCATAACGTGTCAGTGACACGCTGTTAAAGGTGTAATTACCAGTAATGTATCGAGCTGAATAACGCTGAATCTGCTCCAGTTTATTGATGTTGGTCTGCTTGTATGAATCCCAGACAGATGCAGCATATTCGATCATAGGTCTTATGCTCCTCCTTGTTGTTTTAGTGTGATAATTTGCATTTCATCACAGCACATTGACACAGTTTCATAACGCTGTCAACCACAAATGTGGCATGTATTGCTGTGTCCAGAACAAAGGGTCTCTCATCTTCACCTCATTTGGTCGACCGAAAGAAGTCAGCTGTTGCAAAGAAGATTAGTAATGAAACATCAGCATCTCGACTAACTGCATTACCAGTCACTACAAACAAAACAGTCTTTTTCTTGCCAGGAGTCGACATCAAAGTTTGTTTACTGTTGTTGATAGCTGACAGAGTGGTATTATCTTTTTACTTTTAGAATGAGATGTGTACATTTTTACAGGAAATTTATTGCCGCTGGCTGTGTATAGAAGATGGCGGGTATGCAATGGTGTGGCATCCATCTGTCAGTGCAAATCACGATATTTTGGCAGTTGTTGCCCTGCAGGATGACAGTATGTACAGATCAAAGCGAAATTTGGTGTGATAGAGTAAACAATGGATTTACTCTTGCAAGCTAAATTGGCCCTGATCAGTGATGGCAGGTATGGGAAGTCACCAGTATTCAAAGTTTGGTTACATTTGTGGTTTCTTGCCTTGAATGAGTGACACATTTAAGGTGACCACAATTTGGGCACCACAATCTGGGATGAGCGAATCGTAGGGTGTGGCGAGCCGTCGGGGGTTTGACTTGGGGGTGTAGGGGA
>Ga0209780_1001850_pt1 | contig 14482 bp, 8 predicted proteins | sample WorMetexBAHAMAS2_FD_187384 | JGI IMG/M metagenome (GOLD analysis project Ga0209780, IMG submission 187384) | Marine gutless worms symbiont microbial communities from Max Planck institute for Marine Microbiology, Germany - Inanidrilus exumae... | ecosystem: Host-associated > Annelida > Digestive... | reverse complement strand
CAGATACATATATAGATATTTTCTGCCGTGGACCTGTTGCAGAGACATATTCGGGCAGAACCGTCTTACTGCACAACCACAGTCTATAAATAGACTGTGTTCGCACGCCATGCTGTCAGGAAGCAACTGGAATGCAACCTCGCAATCGGAAGTTCGTCATTTTAACGCCCTCGCTGGGGGTGATTCCCTGCGAATATCGCCGTAAGTGATATATTGCTAGAAACTAGACTCTTTGGGCTAAATTTCTGTCGCAGAAAGTGTCCGTGCCAGCTGTCACGGCAGAAGCACTCTGAAACGAAATCTTTCGAAATCGGCGTTTTCTGAATGGGTGCGTCACTTTGAACGCCAATTTCAGGCAGATGGGGACGTCGCCCGCAATCGATCTATGGACCGTTGGATAGGGGAATGATGTAGCTACAACTTTGCCGCTGGAAGTTTTGACACAAAGAAACTTTGTAGCAGACTTTTTTTCGAGAGAAGTTGAATTTTACTGACACAAACAGCGATATCGCGTTTTGTGCCACCCTTTGGGGGACTTAGGGGTAACGTACACGGTTCATCTATGGCTCGTTGGAAAGCGCGTGGTCGACTTCCTATAAGTGCTAATTGAACTTTTTACGCTAGCTATCACGGTTGAGGCACTATGAGCCGATATTGGTCGAAATTGCGCTGTTTGAAAGGGGGTTGGTCACTTTGAACGCAAATTTCAGGGGGAAAGCGGCGTCCCCCACCAACGATTTTTGGCATCGGAAAACTAGAGTCCCTGTGCTATCGTATGGTGAAAAAAATGCTGAAAATTTCAACCGGCTGAGTAGAGCGCACCAACGTCACAGACAACAGTCGGACGACAGACAGACAGACGGAATTGCGATAGCATATAGCGAACGTAACGTAGTTGACGTTCGCTAAAAACTAGAAGGCTGTATTGCTGTATTGTGTGGAATGACTCAATACAGTATTCGCCCTAAGCGGTCAGCTATCCGCGCACAAGCTGTTTATTTCGTGCATTCCCTGCATTCGACGATGGTTAGTGTCACGTGCCTGCGACTGAGTGAGATGTCAGCGCTATCTGCCGCGTTACTTATTTTTAGTTTCCAATTCAGTCTGCTTTTCTTCAATATATCGGTTTCGGGCTGCACCAGCACTGCGGCGTACTGTTGGTTTTAATACGCAATATCGGACAGCAGTCTTTGCCAAAAATTTGGGTAGGTACCTTTATTGTGTGGAACATACAGCTTAGGGGAAAGACTTTGAATCGATTCTATCGGTAAAATGGAAACTAGATATCCCGTAGAGAGTCAGTTAACTCAGTTTGGTAATGAATTTCCGGCGTTCTGTAATCATTCTGTAGTTATGACGACCTGAAGTCGCAAGACCTGGAAATTATGTGAGCAATTTTTGCGTTTTTTTGAAAAACGATCCATTATGGTAAACTTTCAAAATTCTGTTCCATAAGTTTACATGGCGACACCGATTGACGTTGTTGTGTTCAAATGTCGTAAAATTGGTCCGACAGGAAATCGGTGAAATCGTGCTTTATTTACCTGACAAAAAAAAATTCGGCTGCCTCTCAAACTGTCGCTACTGCACGGATCGCGCCCAAAATCTGCCAGGGCCAGTCCCAAGCAATTTGCACACAGTGCTCCAGATTTCATCCAAATCGGTTTACTTTCGGCGGAGTTATAACCGAACGCGTGAACACCGTTTTTGGCCCTGTAGAGTATTTCCATTATTCGCCCGAAGCTATGCTGGCGAATAAAAAACGTTATATATCAATCACAGAATAAAGTTTTGCATAACCAGACAGCGCGAGATTAAGATGAACGTTTGTTTGAAATTATATCTTACTAATAAAACAGCAAATATATATGGTAAAAATGGCTAGTCTACAAGCAGATGCAACGGCGACAGAGTTGTAGCTCCAAAACGGCTAATCTAACTTTGGTAGGACTCCACCCAGAAAGTTAAGTACGTCCTTACCAGTTGTCAGATGGAAAAATCGTAAATCAGCGCAAATGCGACTGCAACACGAAGAGAAATAGCGGCTTACCAACGAATTTTGATTGTTCCATCGACCAGTCTGATAACTTGGTGGCCGCAAGAGGTTCCAACACGTCTTGTTCCACCAGCTCATCAGATGCAGTCTTCGTTGCTGTGATCGTCGTCTTGACATCTGCAGTGACGAAGTAGTCCAAAAATTAGGCAAAGGTGTGGTAACGATATTGGCCATTTAGAAACGAAAGTAAACCCATGCCACGGCATTTTCCACCGATACTGTAGCTGTGTAACGGTACAGCAAAAGGTCAAGAATGTGCTCTGTGCAGCTTTGAACCGGTCCGCTGTTTGTTCAGCTACCTAGCAAATAAATTCAAGTCATTTTGGATCTATAGCTAGAATATCGAGAAGTGTGTCATATATAGCACAATATAATAAGCTCTAATTATACGACGATTGTGAGATTAATGCCAACTTTGTTCTCGACAGCAGGTGCCAAGATTTCAACTGACATAGCGCGTACCTCTGCTATAGCTGGGTTTCTAGTTTAAGCTGAACTTGAAGCTGGCCATCAGCTCTTCCAGCGATCTCTTTTCATGTATTTTATCGTCATCTTTTGCTGTAACCCTGCACTGTCAACTGGAAAGCTGTTTGACATTGTCGTTATGACTATTGACTAGAGATGGTTTGCTGCCAACAAGCTTGAAATTATTTAATTATCTAAAAGTAAAGAAGTTGTATTTAGATTTTAGACGTCCGTCTGCTCGTCATTTAACCTTTGCCGTTTATCGAACACCGCATTGTTACTAGGCCTCTTGGATTTATATTTCTGCAGCCTTTACTGCTGCTGCGCATGTCGAGCACTTCCTTTCTGTTGCTAATCAACGAATGTACTTACTTGCTCAGTTGAAGAGTAAAGAGTTGTCGCGTGAATCCGTACATATTATATTTATTGTCAATGCATTGTCTGTTGTCACCTATGCTCTTCCATCGTCTGCTGGACAGTTGTCAAAAGCAGATAAAGCCCGCCTTGATAGTTTGTTTCGAAAAGCTTTTTGCGAGGATTTTGCTGCCAAACTTTTAGCACTGATGAGTTCATATTGACTGGAGATAAAAATTGTTTTTGCCAAATGCCTAATAAGAGATACCACAGTGCCTGTGTTCTCTGCTTCACAAAGACGGCATAAGCATCATTTCACAAATGTTAACATAACAATACCTGATGACTGCTACTGTCTGATGACTGGCCTCAACGTCCTAACATCTCTGCTATTACTGCAAGTCTAGTTGTGTTAACATTGAAGTTAGACACTCACGTTTAATCAGCTTCCTCAGCCGATTTCTGACCCGCTGACCAGTTGGTGATTCTGGCCAGCCAGTCAGAGTCCAGTACCACTGTGAGCAGACTGACGCCAGTATAGTTAAAGCTTGTCGCTCGGCACTCCTGGACTTGTCAAACATGTATAGCATCAAGAATGTCTTTATCAGCACTCTCTCCGTCATCTGCGCCGGCAGATCACTCAGCGTCTGTAGCAGCAACATCACGCGAGTTTTTATTGCTCAATTAGTATTTCTCTGCCAATTTTACTCGACACTTAAACTTAGACATCAGTATAAGCCTTGCCAGATAACAGACTGTTTTGACAGAAAACATTGATCGTACCGTCATAATTCGTGATTTGCCAACTGAGAACTCTGTTGGCAGCTTGGCAGTCCTGCTGGAATCTCGACCTTCAACCACATACACACAATGTATACACTTGTACACTGTTTCAATAAAAACAGAACACTTGATGGGTGATGAAAACCGGCAAATTCTAAGCACAGAAGATAGCTTTTACATTTACGAAAGGCCGCTGACTGAAATAATGTGATCGCTAGCTTCTGTGCGTTGAATTTGCGGATAAAATTTTTATATTTGCTGTTTTAGAACGGCGGCTTTTAAAATGAAGAGAAACTGACATCAGTTTTTGTTTTTATAATACCTAATGATAAGTGAGGACAATTCCATGCCACTCTTGGATATGGACTTATCCTCACCTACCATATGCTAAGCTGTGCAGTACTGAATTGCAAGTCTTAATCGTTATAAACTGAAAAATTCAATCAATCAATCTATCAGTCAGTCAATCAGTCGATCGATCGATTAATCAATCAGTCAATCAGTCAATCAGTTTTACTGATAAAAACAACCACTGACATCGTCAAGAAATTAAGCACAAATTAAGCTACAATAAAATAGATACAACAATAAAAGCAACTATGAATAGAGCAAAAATCTATAGAAGTCAAATTCTGTTAAAAACGTCGTTTAAAATACAAGTATACACATTGTGACTGAAAAGGACTGATGCAGGTAGAGAGTTGTTCTGTGGAGAAAAAAATCACCCACTTATTTAGACCAATTCGATCACTGAAGTTCTGCTGCCCAGCTGCTCTGAGGAATTATTCCAATAATTTTCTTACCTTGAAAAGAATGGAAAAACTCCGAGCATCGTTCATAGTCAGCCAGCGGCCAAGACAGTTTCTTGACACGAACTTGACAAGTGGCGCGTGAGAGGAAAGTAAAGAGTGACTGGACAATGTCTGTGAGTTGTCCATTGCCCCACTGAACACGAAGGTTCATGAATGCCATCAACGTCATACAGAAGAAGTACAGAGCAATGCTGTTGGCACGTCTTATCACAAGCAGACTTGTCTCGAAGCCGAGTGGACGCAAAATTTCATCGAGCTGCTCACGCATCTTGTGTTTCTCATAGGCCGAAACCTGTCTCCACTGTGAAACGATCACGTCTTCAGTTCGATCCACGTCATCAACCGATCTCTCATCCAGCTCAGCATCTGCACCAACTACCACTGAAACATCATACAACTGCAATGTCAGATCAGGCAGCAAATCTCATAGTCGATGTCAACAACAATACTTATTACTTCCATTTAGGTCAAGTTTGTTTAAATATAAATTAACTTTGAACAAACATAAGTATGTCAATCATATCTCAATTTACATGAAATCGATGCTGCCGAGAAAGATGGTAATATCTGATTTCGGGCCGAAAGTAGAAACACCGCGATTTCTGCGCATGCGCATCGAATGGTCAAAAACAAGACAGTGTATCTCAATCGATAAATGTCCCTATATTTTAGGAAATTAAAGTAATCGAATTAAACAATTGTGTCAGAGTTTTGACGTCGGAGATCACAAATACCCGTTTCTACGCATGCGCAATGAAAATACGGCAAAAATGCTAGAAATGTTACTTGCATAATCGCCAAAATTATCATCTTTTTTCATCAAATAGACGCCATTGAGAAAGAACGTAATATCACATTTCAGATAGGAAGTACAAATAAGTAAGTAAGTAAGAATATTTGTACACGGCGCAAAAAAGCAACAATCACTATGCGCCGCAGCCCTAGACAAACCAAAGTGTCTTCAAAAGTCTCTTAAACTGTAAAAGTGAGATGTCTCTGTCACGTAATGTAACAGGCAGAGAGTTCCAGAGACACGGTCCAGCGACGGAAAACAGAAAAAACGGTCTAAAATCAGAAACATAAATGTAGAATGACAACATTTTCAAATCTAATAATAAAATTGCAAATATAAACATTAAAAATGCAGTTTATGCATGATGTTAACTGTGACAGATCAAAAACGGCAAAATTCATAAGCAGCCTTTTTATAATACAGCAATATCACCTAGAAGGTGATTACTCACCATCACATTGATATTCAGGCGATGCCGTGGTGGGTTGTATCACCTTTTTATGATTTCTGCGAGTTTTGATCTGTCGTCGTTAACATTAGGCCTCTGTATAAACGGCAGTTATTGTATTTATCTTTATAATGTCTCAAATTTTGCACAGTCAGTATGCGATCTCTTTATGTTCTTCACTGACTACTTCGAGTATATATCATCTGGTCTTCGCCGACTCTTCGGGATTTCAATAAAGTTTCTTCGTAACTTTAGATCAGTGTTGCTGATGTTAAATCTAAGCTCCTGGTTGTGTTTCCTGTGTTGCAAATTAATTTATAAAACATTGTAGAATTTTCTTACCTCCATCTGTGATCAACAGCGGCACTAAATGTGCCTGGTGATTGGTGAGAACTTTGATGAATTTCTTGAAATGAGCGACACTTCTGCGACCAAGAAACTCAATCAGTTTGTCATTGCGGTCACGCGGCTGTATAATGTTAACGATGTGGTCTCTCTGAAGCCACGTGATGGAGGAAACTTCAGGACTAGCAAGCTCAGTGACAAAGGCAGGGCTAGGGTCGATGAGATCCAGCAACTGAACTCGATTGACAGTCAGCTTGCTCATCCGAGCTTCGTCTAAAGGACGATCATCACCAAACTCAGCTCCAATATCTGTAGTTCCAAGTACACAATAAACCATTGCTTTTCTAAATTAAAATATATAGACTTATACTATCTTAGTGTGGTAGTTCTAGTCTTCAGTATTAGCGATTTATAGACAATGCTATTACAATGCTACAGCCGTGTATCTGTCTGTCTGTCTGTCTGTCACATGCCGGTATTTTATCGAAACAGCTGAACAGATCGAGCTGTTTTTGGCACAGTCCAATCTGAATCACACTGACACTTGACGATTTGAATTTTTAAAATTAAAATATGACAGACGACCGTTATATAAAAACAAGAGTTTAAAAATCGCCGTATCTGTGTCATCTAACCAATAGTTGTCAGAGTATTAAAGAAACTCAATGCACTGATGCCAGCGAGGGATCATCAAATGCACTTTATCCTTCCTTAGCGAACGGTAGCATCACCATTTATGCCAGATTTCTGACCACTGTACCCATAATTGGTACATTGTCGCGTATAAATGTTTTCACACAAAGACCAGCCACATCGAAAGTCGCAAAACGACAGTAGGCCGTACGTCAAGCTAGCAAATAGGCCGAAGAAATACCACACAAGCATCAGTTCAACATCACGCTTAATGTCACGATACCGTAATGTTTCTGACCTCCATTCTGTGTAATGTAGTTCATAACATGCTGCTGGTCAGTTCGCTTTAGGGTTGTCACAAATTTGTCGCACTGGTCTTCTGTGGTCAACAGCTCCAGTAGTGCATTGTTTCTCTTGTACACCGTTCTCTCACTGCGAACATCAGCCAACTCATGAAGTGTCAGGACGTGAAGACTGAGAAGTTCATCCAGCAACCCGAAGTCTGGTTCGACAATATCCGTCAGATGAGATTTCAGATTCATAATGTTAGCCAACATGTGGGTCGCGTGGTCTACAATATACGCAACATTAGGCTACAATACCGTAGACTGTATGACATTGTGCAGAGTGTTTATTAGGCCCAACAGCTGAACAAAACTGTTTGAATAGGCACTTTCAGACATACAGTGTATTGAAAGTAAGGAGGGGTAACGAGTAATGATGATGATGATTGATGATGATGGTAAACAAGTGGTCAAAGCATTTTGACAAAAGGCTGCATCGCATGTCATGCTGCATATTATTATTGAAGATTGAATGATCTTTTTACTGCGTACACAGCAGCAGTGACTCTCAATGCTTTTCAGTGGGCTGGACAACTCCCAAACGTTGCCGCTTAATGTTGGGGAATCTTGATCCATGTGACACATGGTCCTTGAGCCCACATGAGTCAGTCGCTAAACGTATCTCGATCGGTTCTCCCGTTTTTGCACAGTACCTACATCAGTGTGACGAACAGACACACAGACCTTGCTTCGTGTGACACCTATGCTATGCATTCGATGCGGCCTCAAAAGTCGCTGCAAACCTGAACATACAGTTTTGTTTAACGGGCCTTATTTTCCACAGTTACCGGTATGCCATTGGTGTGGAGTGGACCATTCGTCAGCAGAGATAACGCAAGTTCAGCAATCGTGTCAAGCAAGCTGTCGCAGCACCCTGCTTTGCTAAGAATGTTACTTTTCTTCGATTAATTGCGTATTCGTCCCATTTGCGTCCCCAAAGAAGGGTTGGGTACTATTCACCGGGCGACTGTCCATCGGGGTACAATTAACCAGGCGTCGAATCGACTGGTTATTTTGCATAGGTCGCTGATGATTTATCGAATAGTCGACAGCAACAATACCTTAATATCGTCGACGCATATTATTCACATCATAAAAACGTCGTCTTTTCTCACTGCAAAATGACAGTCAAAATACAAGTGTTTACACCGTTAACACATACAAACAGGAAAATAGCGAATGTTTGTTAAATGTCAATGAAGCGTGAGTGACACAGTAGGTCTACAGTTTATCAGTGAGATAATTGCAGCTGGTTTTACAGGCCGTACAGATGCTGTTCCAATCGCCCATCAAATGCGCTCAAAGTATAGTCAAAATATTAAGCCAACCACGAAAAATCAATCACTGGACGTCATCCTTTGATACTATACCGCCGTTGTGTCAGCTGTCCAGCGTTATGGCTAATAGTAATGAATAATAATTACTAATTATTTTAAAATATGACACCAACCGATGCTAACAACAGACGTACGAAATGCAGTTTCAATTACTAAATACACTTTATTACGAACGTCTCAACATTGTCAAATTCTGTTCAGAGTCACTTAGGTTTGTTTCTGTTGTAAGTGTACTAAGTGATATCAACCTGTAGAATGCTCACCTGTAGTGGCAGCAGCAGTAGCAACAACATCTGCTGAAGATGAAGTAAATTGTGCCATTTTGACATTCAGTGGAACTTCATTTATTTGAGATATCAACACAACTTCAATGCATGTGTGACTGAGCCATCAGTATCATTGCAAACAAAACACACAGTTAAATTCCGCATGTTCTTAAATAATACAAGTAGTCAAAAAATTTTGATGAAAGCCAAATCGCATGTCTGCCGCTATTGATCCCTTTCGCAGTTTCACAGCATGCCGCTAATGACAGTTAAATTCAGTTATTAACAACAACTCCATCTTGCACCGATTCCGGTATATTACCACATTTACAGTGTACGTGACTGCCTGTCACCTTGCGAAGTCCTCCATTTCGAAAATAGTCGAAATTACAAACCACGTGCGCTTTCTAATTTATGTGTAAACATGTTGTAGGCCGACATAATACATGTACATACAACATTTCTTGAGGTGTGGGAGTTAGAAAGGTTCCAAACAGCAAAGTAACTTTCAAGGTCATTGAAGATCATTGTTCTTGGTGCCAATCGACAGAACACATACGATTTTCTGTCAGTCATGCATTACAAATATGTTTTTATTTCTCACCGTTTCTGAGATATTATCAGTTATTTGCCAATATTTAAAGAGATCACGTAACCCTGAGCACATCCATTCGGGAGTAGTCTACCGTGCGTGCACTAGTACTCCTCAGTGTCAATCAGCACACGAAATTTCAAGTGCCTCGTTCACTGATTTTAAAGATATGCTTAGGGCTGAAAACTTCAAGACGGGTCATGTGACCATGAATGACTACACCCACTAGGAGGCAGTTTATTATCTCAAGACTAACACTTGACATATTCTAAGTGTATACAAAATTTGGTGAATCTCGCTTTAGCTGTTCCAGAGGTATGACTGGGGGCTTTTTGGGGCCGTAAAATATAAATGGGTCATGTAACCTGACCACACCCCTTAGGGGTGGTTTATCGTCTGTGGGCTAGAACTTCTAGCATCAACACACGTACCAAATTTGAATTCTGTATTTCCACCCGTTACGAAAAAACGACAGGTGATACAAAATATGGAAAACGGGGTGGTTTGGGGTACTTAGGATCACTCAAAATCACTGGGAATAGCACGATTCTATAGAGCGTCTATGCTTTCCTATCATACGTCCATATAGTAACTATGTCCCTATCTTGTACCTTTTGTGAGATATAGCGTGATATTGATCGAAAATCGCCGATTTTAACCTAACGCATCTGTATTACACGGCCCCGTTGGAGATGGCCATTTGGAATTTTACCGAGATGTTTGGCGTCAGAAAACTAGACTCCATGGGCTATCGTACGGCGTTGTTTCCGTGATCCTACGATTTCGGCATAATACCGGTTTGTGACGAAAGGAAAGACGGGCAGACAGACAGACACACGATGACAGCATATACCGCGCTATTATAGCGTCGTGCGATAAAAAGGTACGTGAAGTAGTCGTCGACAAGGTAGGACTGGTTGAACTGTTATACCACTGAAAACTGTGAAGAACTTTACGTTTTCGTCTTGTGAATTATGCTGTATAAAGCTGACAACTACTACCACCAGTGACTACAGAACCCTAACATGCTTACACTCCTATACCTGACACTGACGCTGTATGAGGAAATGTAGTGCGTGGTGTCACCCGCTGTGGTGGCTATTTTTTGAGCACGTGCCTGCCTAGGCCTGCTCAGCTACTGCTCAGCTAGTGATGACTGCTTGCGGCGCATGTTTTGCGACGCTGTAGTCTGCCATGCGTGACTGTGTATGGGGTAACACGACCTCGACGCCAGATATACATGGACACCGATCGACTGCATACACTTAGACACGACTCATATTGCTCATGTCACCCAGTAGTGTGGACTGGATTCAGACGAAGTATACCACAATGATTTCTTGGCCAATAAAACAAGGTGTCGACCTAACCGGACGTAACCGTACTGGCCCGCCGTGTAGTGTCGGCCGCCCGACCGCCCACGCTGCCGGCGGCCGGCCCGTCGGCCGGCCCGCCCGCCGGCAGCGTTACAGACGACGACGACGAAAGATACCAACGACCGTTACTAGTCTGGCCCCTCTACACTATGTGTAGGCAGGCCAGTAAACCACACACGTAATTATTATGAAGTTGTGTCGTCTCAAAATATCGTCTTAAGGAGTATAACATGATAATGAGTCTGTTTTGCTGCTGCAACAGTTATTTCACTTTTTGTGTTTCTGATAAGCGCAAACATTTTAACGTGCATATTTATCGTATATAACGTGGAGTAAGAACAGCAATCATTGAAGTTTATGTAACTCGAGAAATCATAGCGACTTGGCATTGCAATTCGATGCGGCGGTTACGGCAGCAGCAGTGTGCGGATGGATGTAGTATGTAGCCGCCTGTCCAGCGTGCATTGTGCTAGCCACGCTGTATGGAAATGCAGCGCTCGACGACAGCGAGAACTCGGGTGCAATCTTTACGCCGATGACCCTGCCGGACACGACTGACCACACGGTCAATGACCCAGGCGTTTATCGACTCAACCTTCGTGTGGACAGTCTCTGCAGCTCCGCTAAACTTACAGCATGTCTAATTTTATCCTCCGGTAATAGTGCGTCAGACAGTTGCATTTCGACGGGGGGCATGGACCACGGCTTCCCATAATTTGGGCTTGCCCCCAGGTTGCCTCCCACTTTTCATATACTAGGCCTATAACATGCCATATACTACGGGGTATTGTTGCTCCACAAGTCGTGTAAATTAACCACAGTAAAACTGCTCCTTACATACACATCGAGTCTTTGTCCCCACATTTATGTTGGCCCCAGAATAGACCCCACTTTTTGAGTGTTAGAAAACCACATCTGCGACTTTGACGCGCAGCTTTATCATGCGACAAAAGCGCAAGTGTGTTATGGGATGCCAGAAGTCGCATGCTCGTTATAAAACCTGCGGCAGCATTGGAGCACAGCAGTCGATATTCAACTGTAGAAAAGGTCTCACTTGAGGTCGCACCGACCACTTTGCGGCTGTCGTTACTTATTTACAGTTTCCAGTTCAGGTCTGCTTTTCCACCACGTCGTCAGAACTGTCTTTGTCCAGTTTTATTCTTTCACTTTCCGCCGAAAAAGGAACATTTTCCTCCTGCGACCTTGAACTTTTACCTATGACTTGACCCACAAACTTGATCTACATCTGGTCAAGGTGAACCGCTATGCTAAATGTCTATATGTCAAATGCGATTTTGTTCGACTGCAGTAGCTGGACCTCAAAAGTGGTCGGCAACTATTAATACGGCGAAGTCGAGTGTGAAGAGTACAGGATCGTGACCAACAGGACGGGCCTGCAGTCGTAAATCTACGTCAGTCTGTTAGAACGCCGCTGGTAATGTTGTGTTTTCCGTGTGCATGACTGCAGTAGCATCATGACCGGCGCGGTTTCGTTTCGTCGGCGAAAGTTCCGAACGTTATGTATGGTGAAAGAGGGATTTGCAGGATCGACGAAATGGAGGTGCGAAGACGACGTGCGAGAGATGAGAAGAGAAGGGCGTTTGGTGGTGGGCAGCGCGATTTACCCCCGTCCCATCCCTTCCCCCACGCCGGACGACAGCAGACGATCTCATCATTGTATATGACCGTACAGACGTACTAACATCTAATGGCCATAGTGATATTCACCGCGCTCATCGTCTGCAGCAGCTGGCGGTCGGTCTCCTTGGAGACCACGGCGCCGCCGCCGGCCCCCGGCCACCTGATAACGGCTCCGCGTCGTAAATAATCCGCTCGCTAAGTCTGCGAGATATCGCCGTGTGCGTTACGTGCGTCCGACGTCGTTAAGTTTTCGTCGTTAATGGAACTGAGCGCCTTTCGCGTAGCGCGAACAGTAAGTTATTCGGTGCAGTATCTACCGCACGCCCACTTTTAACAACTTTCCGGTGACAAACGTCACGGGCGTGACCGTCCTGCCGTGACGATGATATCAGGAAAGATTCGTGTGTGCCATGCAAAAACGGCTGAACCGATCGAGATGCCGTTTGAGGGCTGACTCGAGTGAACCAAAGGAACCATATATTAGATGGGGTCGACATCTCCCACGGGAAATGACAATTTTTGGGATTTGTTCGGCCCATTGAAAAGCATTGAGAGTCTCTGCTGCGGTGTACGCAGCAAAAGGGGTCATTCAATGCTTAATAACGGCACCACATGTGATGCGGCTTTTCGTCAAAATTATTTGACCACTTGTTAAAATTAGTTATTATTATTATTATTACGGGACGAGAAGTACAGATAAGATGCTTTCAGACGCTTTACAACTTCTAGCCCCATGAGCCTGCGTCGAAATAATAATGTACAAAAATATTCATGTTTACTAGTTGTACGCCGGCTGCTGAGAACAGTCACTGACCGGCACATGTATTACCCGTGTCAGATATTGGCTATCAGCGACGCCACTCTATAAATAATTCGATTATCTTTGCTCGCAGTTTTTTTTACAAATTACCGACCGGCAAGTCACATCATCCAAGGTGCGTGCAACGCATAGCACACACTACAAGATTAACGTGGGCGAACCGATATAACAAACGAACGCATGCTAGAACATAAGAATAAATTATATGAGGTAAATGTCTAAAAAAATTCCATCACTGCTCATCACTAATTGCTGTCTCCAGCCACGGTTCGAATCTGCGACGTTTGGCATCGCAGTAGGGCGTGTCAGTTATTTACGGTTGTCGTAGAACGGTAGGCGTATCAGGCCTAGCTTTATAATAAACTGTATAATGTGTAGGCCTATATAGACCTGCAGCGCGCTACAGCGCCACAGCTAGTGGCTTTCACTAGTCCTTGTCTGTGCTACTATGCCGAGGCTACGTTGTTGATTCAAATGGTCTGTCAGTCTGTGTGTGACGGTCTGTCTGTCATAGTCAGTTCCTTGTTTTGCGGAACTCATCAAGAAAACTTCAATTCTCATCCACTATCGTTTGTACTAATAACACAACCGAGTAGGGCTGCAAACCTCACCACAATGTTGATGTTTTGGGTTAACGCTTTTCTGGTGCAACGCACGTTACAGCAGCGGTTGCAATTTGTAAATACTAGTAAACTCTGTTTATTTTCCATTGGGCGTTTTGTATAATATGGTGATCGATCACACCAACTGTAGACGGTCACTTCGGACAATAGAAAACAAATAGACATTTGTGTCTGAACTGTGGCATTTATTATGTTAAGAATTGTTAAGTATTAACAATAATATGAGTAAACTTTTAGCCTTTGCATCGATGCCATAATTGGCCTCGATCCGAAGGCCGAAGTCTAGGTCATTAATCAGTATACGTCGGCTTAGGCCTCGTAGGATTGTCTTCGGCCTCGGCCTCGATTCGATGTTCTGGCCTAACTGCTTCGGCCTTCAACCCCGAAACTGAGGTGGAGTCCAAACGTTTGACCACGAGGCCGAGCCGAGGCCAAAAAGGCCAGAAGGTAGAGGCAGAAGCCTAAGCCGAGGCTAATGTAACAAGGCCGATGCCAAAATTTGGCCTTGAGACCCAACGAAAGTGTAGGCCTAAATCGTATTAGCCTTGTATTTTGATTTGCACCGGAAGTTGGCGTTTTATTGCTTGGATAAATAATGTTTGTTTACTCATACGCTCTGTTTAATCCATCGCGTTAGCCCTCGGTCATCCACCCCCCCTCCAACTTAAATTGTCTGCGTACAACTGCCGCTAAGATACCAAATGCCAGAAAGTCTCGGTGAACGACAGAGAGATGGGCTGCAGCTCAGCGATAAAAGGCAGATGAGACGAGTTTGCCTGAATATCGCAAAACAC
>Ga0209780_1001849_pt1 | contig 14482 bp, 9 predicted proteins | sample WorMetexBAHAMAS2_FD_187384 | JGI IMG/M metagenome (GOLD analysis project Ga0209780, IMG submission 187384) | Marine gutless worms symbiont microbial communities from Max Planck institute for Marine Microbiology, Germany - Inanidrilus exumae... | ecosystem: Host-associated > Annelida > Digestive... | reverse complement strand
CCATTACCATGAATGAATGCCCTACCTGCCACACAACTAACAGTGTCAAAGCACTGAAGGGAACAGCTATCCCTCAAAGAGAAGCTTTGGCACTGCATATAGGAAGTCGACCATGCGCTACAAATGCATTAAATGCATCACCCACATCAATGTACAGTCGGAATAAGATATTTTGAAAAATGAAGCTAAAATAGAACAAAAATTTGCCTATCTTTATATACCAACACTAGTAAGGAAAATGTTGCTATCGATCAGCATCTGTCGACTGAAGGAGATAAACAAGATATTAACTGCACATTACGTACCTCATCAGTCATCGGGCAGAGTGGGATATAACACTTTAACAAGTTCCTACTTAATGTCGGGCCGATATGTATGCTGGCCCATCTGCATATTGTCCCCTGATGAGTTACAGTAAGTATGCCTATGGGACAGAGAGACGGATGGACGCCAGACCATTACATTATGCTTTCGACTAAAAGCGGCCAGTGTAATAACTCAATAGTCATCAGACAACAGTATACAACAAAACCCTGGAACTAACCTATACCACCAACAACAGCAACTCCATTTTACATCCATTTCCTGGTTAACCAGTTCCGTTTACTTCCTCTGTTTGTTCCTTAACAAGAAACTTTGGGGGATAAGTGGCTTAATTTTTAAATTGTCAGATGCTGTTCCTGTTGATTGGCTGAGTTCATGTTTTACATCCCACCCAATGCAAAATAGGTCATTTCAGAGACGTTCTGCCCAGCCAATCTTTTGGCTAAGTACTGCAAAACGAAAACAAACAACACAAAAGCAAACATGTATTCGTAATGAAACATACTACAACATAAAATTGACACAAAAAAACTAAAGCCAGGTTTGGTTGCCTTCTATGACCTCCGGCCTGGAAAAAATGGAATCAGTCTATTCATTTCCAGGCCGGAGGTCATAGGAGGCAACCAAACCTGGCTTTCGTTTTTTGTGTTACTTTTATGTCGGAAGAGTAGACAGATAACTCAGAAAGCAAATGAGTAAGGAAGTAAATGAGTAGAAAAAAGCACAAGGAAAGAAAAAGTTAGCTGGTTGGTTAGTTAAAGTTTAACGTCCCTTTTCAGAAAGAAAGTAAGGAAGTCAAAAAGGAAGTTAAGTTAACACACAAATAAACGATTTATATAGTGGCGAAATCAACACATGAATCACGGTGCATTACCACCCCAGAGCCCGTACAAGGTGATCTTCCTGTCACGAAATGTCAATGCGGTGAAAGTGAGACCAACCTATAGCATTCCTTGCCATATTGACAAGTTGGCTTGGCTTTATGCGAAGCACGTTTCTTCTTTGCCGGCGACTCTTCTGAGCTGTCCTCGTCCTCCACGTTGTTCTGTCCAGCGTCGCTATCGTTGTCAGAAGCGTGAGCAGGTTTGTCGCCACGGCCTGCTGTCCGCGGAGGTCGTCCACGTGGCCGACCAGTCTTTGTGATGGGCTTCGGCGCCAGTACCGGCCGCGCAGGTAGAACATCGTCAAAGTCGTCATCCTCGTAGTCGCTCGGCTGTTTCATGCGCGAAGCGGCGGCCACGGCCGCGCGTCGCTTGCTCGATCGAGGAATGTATTTCTCCTCCTCGGACGCGTTGTCCTCCGAATGGTGGATCTGTTTCCGGGTGCGTCCGCGGCCGACACCGCGTCGACTGGCTGCAGTGCGACCCCGACCCACTGTCGGGGACTTGATCTTTGGTGTCTGCACCACATACATACACAAATACACCAGATTAACAACCCAACAAATCCTGATTGGCGACTCCATATTACTACGTGGCCGACTGACCTTCATGATGCCACCAGAACCTCAACATATCTTCAACTACAACTGACTCCAGAGGAAAGGGAGGCCATTCCACGGTGTCAAGTTACTGTTAAATTCCCCGCTATTTCCCCGACTCTTTGCAGCACTCTGACCGTCTTGTGGTTACCGTCTTGCAGTTACTTGTATCACATGTATATAAATACTATCATCAATGCCACTAGTACACTGTAACTGTCAGTATATATTCCACAAAAATGTTCACAATGATTCATTACGAGCAAAATTCATAAAACAGGCAACACAAGGTCCACAGGGTCGGCCACAGACTAATAAACAATGATGTAGCCCCAAACAAAGTTAGCAATGAACAGTTGTCCCTGACGGAAATTTTCCCGGACACTTTGGTCATTTCCCTGTCATTCCCCTGACAGCTATCAAATTCTCCGACATTTAGAGGTTTTCTGGGCAGTGATCACCCCTCATGTCAGCATAGCTGACATCAATACTGAGCTTCGGCAGATTCAGCAGTAAGGTACAAAAGATAAAGACTTTCTATATTCGTTACCGAGCTGATCCCGCATATGATTAGAAATAATTCTTTGGTAGTCGGACGCGCCTGGGCTGAGGTTCGAGAACCCAGCCACTGAGCATATCAGGCACTACTGCACATGGTGCCCAAAGTGCTTTAATCACTGGGCCACATGGGCCCCAAACAGGTTCTTTTCTGCCACAAATTATTCAAATCTGGATAATATTTGCTCAGCTTAGCTATAGATGTTGGGAATCTTTGTTAATACACTATGAATAATTTGAATATGCACGCATGTGTATGTGTGCGTTTTTAATCTGAACACACCGCCTTTGGCTTCACTGGTTTCCGTGACGATGACTCCCAGTCGCTGCCGGATTCGTCCTCGTCGGCAACGAAGTCGCTGTCGACGCTGCCGCGGCGACGCCGGCTGGGACCCTCCGAGCCTTCTGACGACAGCTCGCGAAAGTCAACATCATCATCGCTGATAACGAAGTCTTCATCGGCTACACCACAGCCACACTCAGCAACTGTAACTTCCGCAGCATCAACAGAAAGACACCACCATGTGGCCATTTTGTAGGAAACTTGGCAGTCTTGTAATCGAGATCTTACCAAAGGACTAGAGTTCAAAATCAAGACCTCATCATCTGGTCTCAAGATTAAGACCAAGACCTTGACACCTGGGTTCTGGGACCAAGACCAAGACCTTTAGAGTTTAGAGTCCAACTAGGCTTGAGTGCTCTGGAGACCCGAAACCTTGGTCTCGAGATCACAAGGCTGGTGTTAAGGAAATTATCTTCTTTCACCTGTTCCAAACAAGAACCACTGAGAACAATTAGCACAGGATTTTTACACATACATTCACAGACACAAAGCATTGATCCCAGCCAGGAAAAATTAGCCACGTGCGGGAATGACGGTCAACGCTTCACAATTGACATGTCTGCCAAGTTCAAAGTCCCGTGACACAAAAACTAGGACAAATATCAAAAATCCGGCCCGATCAAATGTAGATACTGTGCCCTAGTTTAAGAATCAGTGGTCAGTTGCCAGCTCCCACTGTGAATGGCGGAGGAGACAACATTTGACAGATGGAAGATTCCCAACTTTCAAGGGCTCGTGACCTTGACTTGCATCAGGTCATACTGCATACCGTCGTGTATCACTTATCGACCTCTACCTACATGCCAAATTCCATTGAAATCAAAGAAACCTCTTGTGGACGGACGGACGGACGTACGGACATTTGAAATCCACTTTATTAGGTGTCTCCCCAAGAATCGCCTACCAGTGTCATCCTTCCTTGATCTGTTGACTCCCGAGGGAAAGGACTAACAATTAAACTAACCACGATCACTGCCCTAAGTGTTTCGTGATGTGTATCGAAATTTTGCAAGTCGAACACCCCACCTCTAAGCAGGTCTTCCTGTCCGTGGCCATATCCGCATTCCACCTGACATAACAGCCGTCCTCTGTGACCCTCATACCAAAAAAACCAACTCATCTGTTCAGCCATTTAGCCACATATGTTACAGATGCAAAGGTGAATCTGTAACCACGGTAACCATCGTCAGCTAAAAATAGCATATGGCAACGAAACAAGACCCTTACTGTATTTTGGCTTTTTGAGAGATGCAGCTCGTGGCCTGCGTTTTGGCTTTGGCTCGTCACTATCACTGTCCCTAGCACGCCGCGATCGCCTAGTTGGTCGTCCAGAACGCCGAGTGCCGCGCTTCTTCACAACCAGTTCGTCCTCTTCAAAGTCTTCATCTTCATCTTCATCTTCTTCGTCGTTGTTGTCATTGACGAAATCATCTTCGTCGTCAGACACGACGACGACGCGCGACCTTGCCTTGCGAGGCGCCCGAGTTGCAACCGCTGCTCAACATTAAACAGAAAACCAATAACGATACAAACTCTGTGCAACAGTCCATCAGTCTCCGTAGTCCAAAGTGCCACTGTACATGATCAAACACTACATACATAGAAAATTAGGAAGTCTAATGTGACAACGACATGCTGTAACTAATGTAACAAATGCAGAAATTCTGTGGCTTCTTACGTACAAGAAGAATATAATTATTATAAGTAACATGTTCCTTACACAGTTTTTCATCTAACAGCTGACAATTTTGTTTCATAGTGGTGAAGAGAGAAAAAATATGACTACTAACGCTTCGTCTTTGTCTTTGCAGCTGACTTCGGTGCTACGGCCTTTGCAGTTATTTTCACTGGCGCCGCTACTGGCGCCTTTTTCTGTTTTGTCTTCTGACTGACGCCTACGCGCTTCCCGGCACCGATCATCCAGTCGGGCAATATCCGCTTCTTACCGAGGGGCAACGCCATCTCCTCGGCCTTCGTGTGTGCCATCTGCATTCATCACACACTCAATCATCAGCTCTGGGCTGCGTTAAGTCCGTGAGCACTTTCAAAAACTGCTTAGGAAAAGCGCTTAGCTGTCACTTAACGGAAAGTAGCAAAGAAATCGCTTACATAATATTTAACTCGAAAAACTATTACCAATTACTTGGAGAAACCAGTCATCATCATTAGTCTACTTGCGTATTAACATTTGTTCTCCATTTACTACAAGTGGTATGCTGCTGCTGTTCTTTTAACTTCTTTATTTACTACCAGCCACCGAATCTTCTGTAAACAAATGCATCTACATCTTTTCAACTACCTCTGTAAGAACATCTTGCCCTGTTTTTAGGTTCGACACTCCCTAATTTTTCATCCGTACTCTTTCAGAAAATTATTATTCTCATAAATCAATGGACAAACGTTTCGTACCTCTTCTTCCGGTTCGCCATTTTCTTCGTTTTCCACTGGTTTGTCTTCGGCTTCGGCCTCTAGTTGATGCTCATCGTTCTTCACTGAAGCTACATCAAAACACGCCCAGCAACACAATCATGATCAGATCTTAACAAGAAATGATGAACAAGTAACTACTGAGCAACGTGTAGCATCCACTTTTGGAGATGACTCTTTACAGATAATCGACTGCAACTGTATTGAGAACCAAACTCGTAAGAACCAAAATATGCGGTTGGTTGGTTGGGAGATTAACGTCCCGTTTCAGAACAAAAATAGGCTACATCAGAGATAAGGTCTTGGGTGGAGATTTAGTTCCGCCAGGTTAAGGATGGCCAATGATACAGTAACCTTTCAACCTCGTTGCCTTTTTGTTCAGCGGCGACGCAAAATGGAAAACGATAGAGAAGGCTCACTTAAGCTATTGCGCTAGCGTATACAACAAGATGGAAACTAACCAACTACCACAAGACGTATTTATCAGTTCAATGTGATATCTTGTGTAATTGCTTTTTTTCAGTTCCTTTAACATTTCAGTGCATAATGCATATCATTGTATACTATCTTTTCTGTGTTCGTCTTTTGAAATGCTTCTCTTAGGTAAAACCCATAAGAAGCACCCGGGGGACCTCGCGACCATGGTACCAGACATGCCGCCTCAACTCCAACCAAAACTAAATAAAAATCACAAACGACTAGCGCTCATACATGTGCACTGGTCATTGTTAAGAGAAATATGCAAAAAACTCACAAAAACTAAACCAACATTTATATACAATAACTAGACATATATGTGTATAAATGTCACTGTTTACATAGTTCTGTGGAACTCCATACAGAACAGGACAGTTCAGGTAACCTTTCATCTTATCATCTACACAATCACACTTGCTCAGGACTGCATCCACAGGCTATTATTCAGACCACTTCTTCTGAACTGAATAACTCAAGTTTTTAAAAAGTTTTTCCTTGTTTTTTTCTGTTTCTGGTACTGTGCGCAAGATTAAGCTGGCTTTTTGTCAGCTTTTGAGCACACATAAGTATGTAATCTCGTTTCATATCATATAGATCTTGTTTACTTGGAGGAAAAGGTGCAGAAAATTGTCAATAGTAACAATGACTTTTAAACTCCCGGTTTGAGGAACTGGATGAGTCCATGTGTGCTGCGTGACTTTTCTGGTGCCTGTGAAAAACAGGGTAATCGTAATGCCACTAAAGAAACAGAAAACAAGTTTCTTGCCACCAGAAAATATTACAACAGGTATCTTACCCCAATGTGTCATCAGTAAATAAGCAACAATGCTCAAAACATCTGCAGTATGATGTAACAGCAAGATTCACTGTACGTTTTCCCCTTCAGAGTTAAACTTAAGTAAGTAAACAGTGTATAGCACTTAGCCACAACTTAGCCTCACCGCTACGGGAAACTCACATGCCAGATGGGATCACACAGTGTTACCTGCCACCCGGCAGTGGTAAGAATCCCACCTTTACCCCCTATCCGAAGCAGGTACTCGATTCAGCGACCCCGGAGAGATGCAAGGCTGAGTTGACCTTTGTTACGTTAAAGCAAACCAGCTGGGAATTGAACCCGCGACCTGTAAATCGCAAGTCCAACATTCTACCGTAGCACCACCATGCAACACACTCGGTTGCATCGGTCTTCGGCTGGCGTACTTTCCCTGTCCTGCGCTCGACCTGTAGCTGACGGGTGACAACTTATGTGGGTAAACCGTCCGCTATGGGTCAACCAACCAGGCCAACTCAGCCTTTCGTCCCTTCGGGGTCGATAAATGAGTAGTAAGCTGCAATTAGATGTCTCTTACCACAGTTAGAGGTGGCGCCATCTGGTGAACGCATACGAAGGAAAGGCAGGCATGGTGTATTTGCAGGCAAAACTGTGTGATCCATGCCTGAGCGCTTTAAGATATACATAGTATATAAAAGGCGCTATATAAATACGCTTCCTTTCCTTTTCCCTTTTTTCGGTAACAGGAAGGCCATTTGGCTTGAAACCGAAACTAACAGTAGCAGTAACAGCAAACATACCAGAGGCGTCGTCATTGGTGTCATTGTCTTGCTCCCTGTAACACATTCACAAAATATCAATAGTACAGCAAAATACCAAATTCTTCTGGAAAAAATTAGCCCCGTACGAGACTGACAGTCGACTCTTCGCAAGTGATGTTTCTGCCAACTTCAAAGTCACGTGACACGAAAACTTTGCAAAATATCAAAAATCCGGCCCGAAAAAAATTTAGATACTGTGTCCTAGTTTAAGAATCCGTGGTCGGTTGCCAGCTCCCATTGTAAATGGTGGAAGAGTAAATGGTGGAGGAGATACCTTTTGAAAATGGCTAGATTTCCAACTTTGAAGGTCTCGTGACCTTGACATTGACCTTGGATCAGGTCATATTGCATACCATCGGGCATCACTCATTGACCTCTACCTACACGCCAAATTTCATTGAAATTGGAAAAACTTTTTGTGGACGGATGGACGGCCGTGCGTACTTAAGCACGGACTGACGGAGTGACGGCCATTTGAGACCGGCTTCATTAGATCGACTCTGTTCAAGAGTGAACCTAAAAATTAACTGACATTATTAGCACTGTTAATTTCAACATGGCTGTTAAAACTCATTCAAACAAAAGAACAGAATGAACGGGAAAACAATCTCACAACTAAACACATTAATATTGTCTACCGGAAGTAGGAAGGACAAAAAATTGTCAACAGCAACATGAAGAAGAAGAAGCCTTCTAAAGCTGTAACTGTCAGCAGCCATCAGGAGCTAACTAAATCTATTACTATTATTATCAGTGTATAAAAAGCAGCACACTGCTACAAATGTCACACATACTGTAGTCTGTCTGTGTATCTGTCTACCTGTGTGTCGGTCACACGGATGAATCCTGCAAAACAGCTCAACTGATCCAGATGCCATTCGGGAGGACCGACTCAGATGGTTCCAAGAACCATGTATTAGATGGGGTTAAGATCCCCCACGGAAAATGGCAATTTCTGGGGGTTATCTGGCCCACAGAAAAAGCATTGGGAGTCTGCTGCAGTGTATGCAGCAAAAGAGATCATTCAACAGTCAATAACAGCACGCAGCAGAAGGATCATACATCCTCAATAACTGCACGACACGCGATGCGGCCTTTCGTCTAAATTCTACGACCACTTTTTATTGCTACTGTTCTGATACCATTAACAAGAAGAAGAAATCCAGTTCATACTTATTGTCACTGTTTGAATAGTCAATGCGATAAGCCAACTTATCAGGCAACAGTGCAACGATGTCTCCATGCTGAAGGACCTTCGGCTGGTCCTTCGGCAGAATTGTCTGAGAGCCTGTTCCATTTAACTTGAAAAAGCACGGGTTTGTGTGGATCTACAAAGTAACACAGAAAACATATAATTCCTGTTCAGTCGAAAACGTATTTCAAGAACCGACAAATAGAATACCAGGTTTATAGCAACAGTATATAAGTGTTGCGAAAAGGCGACTGTAACCCACATCGTCTCTCAAAATCACTAGAAAGCCCTCAGTCAAGGTTACACCAACTATTTGAATGCAAAGAACCAGATACAGCAATAGCACTCGGTAAAGCACATACCTCTGCATTTACCACACTGAAATTGGCATACTGTCATTACTTTGCTGATCGAGACCGATATGCTACCAGTAACCCAAACTGCCACCAGAGAAGGCACCAGATTAACCAAATTCTGATCAACTGTTCCTTGTTCTCAACTTGCCTCACCAAAATTTCTTTAAAATTCAGTCATAATCTTTTTTGGGGGAAATCCCGCAGAAAGACAAATAAACACGCACACACACGCACAGCCACACACTACACACTAGTGTTGTTACGACCACCGAACTTTCACCACCACCGCGGTGGTTAGCTACCACCGAACCAACAGCACCATTGCAGTGTTGACAGTGTTCTTGGCGGTCTTTCTGGGCACTGTTTCCTGAAAACTGCCCCTCACTTCTGCAGTGTTATTTGATCCCTGCGTGAACGTCAACGCACGGCGGGATCAGTCGGCGGCGATACCGCCCACCCTCCTCCTCACGTCCGCTTCCCCACTTGCAAACGACAGCACTGCCCGGACAGCAGCGACAGTCTAGGCACTGTACTTTGTGAGACCGTCGCGGCGGTCTCACTTAGTGCACCCTGCATTGTCGCATGCACTGAGCAATTAGCACATTCAAGGACAACCAAACCGCGACATCCACCCGTTTCCCGTTAACAACCCTAGCCTTGACACCACCGATATTCGCCACCACCACCGCGGTGGCATGTCAAAAAACACCGCCATCGACCGATCTGCAAAATCCTGCCACCGTAACAACACTACCACACACACACACAGAAACATAACCTCTTTGATGTAACTGGTAAATAATCTACAAAGTGAAACAATTACAACTTACTGGAGTAATGACGAGCTTTCCTTCACTATCAATTTCCACAATGGCATGATTACGGGACACCCGTTTATCAGTTACCTAGAACAGAGCAGCAACGTAAAGCTGAAGATAAAATACATTGCTGAAAATGTGATTTTGCTGTCATTCAACAAAGACAGTGCTATGTAGTGATTGGCACTTTTAACTATAGTAGAATACTAACTACTAGTTACAACTACTTCCAAAATAGTTAACAAGTAGCTGTAACTACTTTTAAAAACAGTAGTTAAAAGTAGTTACTACCACTTATTTGGTTGTTATAAAGTCCAATTTACACTACAACTACCTACTTTTAGCCTATATATGAAAACTGTGTGTTCACCAGTCAGTAAGGATTTGGAGGATTGCCTCAAGTCTAAATCAACGAACATTCAGTCTTTGGCAGATTATCTGTTGACAGCAAATGACTTCGTTAAAGGCAGAACAGTGCAGCTGTTAAATGATCACTGTTAAATGATCATTCAGCGCAGCTTGAAGGATACTACTTTCTCCACAGGGATGCAAAATGATTGATTGATTAAGTTAAGGTTTTACATCCCACCCAACACAAAACAGGTCATTTCGGAGACGTTCTTCTCAGCCAATCTCTTGGCTAAGTACTGACAAATCTAAAACAAACACAACAAAGCAAGTATGCACCCGTAACAAAATATACTATAACAAAAAATGAACCCAAAGAACTACAGTCAGGTTTAGTCGCCTCCTACAACCTCCGGCCTGGAAATGGAGAGGGCCTATTCTGGTTTTGGCACTTCATAAATTTGTCACTTACTTACTTAGACACTTACTCACTTATTACAGCCACAGAACGCACATGGGGCAGATGCAAAATGTCTGGCAAGGTTTTTGACCATGTAGTGTCTCCAAAGTCTCATTTTCATGATCGTGACAGAGTTAGTCACTTAGGCCTGATGACTTTGACAGCTTACACCGAAAGGAATGAGTGACATTTGAGACAGACCTACTAAAAACATGTTTAATTGATTCTCTAATGAATGATACGGTCTGAAGGTGGCATGATGTCATCGCCTAGCCTGCGTGAATGAAGCTGTCTGCAGGCCCGCAGTAGAGTGTTACAGTCTGACAACGATGATGACAGACGACGACTACTGACGCCAGCGACCGTTACTAGTCTGGCCCCCCCATCACTATGTGTAGGTAGGCCAGTAATGAATTCACTGACACTATTCAACAAATATACATGTCATTCCATATATTTAACATACAAATACCGTTTTCATACCTATTTTTCAGGTCAGCCTGGGCTAGACAGTTACACCCTTGATTCTATTTCTACACCTGTTCCAAAAGAGAAGCTTTGAGATAATTACCTCCCCCACCAAAGGTGATGGGAGGTTATGGTTTCTCCGGCGTTGGTATGTAAGTAGTTATATATGGTTGTGAACAACTTCCTGGCGCCAATTCAAGTCAGTTTGTCACCAAACTTTGTCAGTCATACCCTTGGCAACAGGGGACGAGATGATTAAATTTAGGAAGGTCAAGGTCAAGGTCGGTGGGGAAGGTATACACTCTACTGAGCCCTTCTAGTTGACACAGATGTCCTTCCCATCATTCAACGAACTGTGTCAAACCACTGGAGTGAATGAACTCAAAACAACTGACCCTAGCCAGCAAAAGTTGGCCACTGGCTTCATCAGAATCCACCAATTCTTGAGTGAAGGGGTATAATGCTATCTTTACACTGGCTGGCGCTCCATTGTCCGTAGTATGTTTAATCAAATATGTTTAATCAACCTCGTAAATCACCTAGCAATGGCAACAGCTGACGGTACCTGTAGAAATGGTCCTCTGCCGATAGTTGTTTTGCCACTTGGGATGGCAATACTGTCACCACCATCAACTGGTGTCATCGTCACACCAGACATGTCAGCCATATCTCTCACTTCAAAAGTAATTCTTCATCCACTCTGCACAGTTAAAGCAGACCACTAAGTTCAATATCTATAACTCATTCTGTTTTAAAATTCCAGGTCCGTCTAGCTGAGGGAACATCACATTAACCCTGTCGCTGTCTGCTACATGAAATTCCACTAGGTCCAAACTCAAATATCATATATAGACGTTTGGAGATAACATAAATCAGTTTAAGGTCTTATCATAACATATTTTTTTATCTCACAGGGACGAATAATTGGCCTAGTAGCTATCATGGTGGTATTGGTATATCTTGTGTGCTCTAAACTGTGAAATTGTCATGCTCGGCAGAGTCAATATCTTGGACATATGTGTGCTTACTAGTAGCGATGTGACGATTAACGAGATGGAGATCAAAATCGCGACTTTTTTTAGGAAAATCGAACGGAATCAATATTGCGATTTTTGGAGCACGTGTGACTCGATTCCGACACCATATCACCCTAGAGGGACCGGCGATCAGCACAGGAGGTCACAGAATGGGTTTAAACCCCCCCCCCCTTCGCGAGTCCGGTCATGCCGAGTGCGGAGGAGTTTATATCCACGACTCCGAATATTGGAATATAAAAATCAAAATCGAATCGCCATCAACTCTTCACAAAAACAAATCAAAGTCGAATCGAGAGGAAATATCACAATCGTCACATCACTACTTACTAAGTTGGGTGTCATCTGCAAAGCTATGGACCTTAATGCCATACTGATCCGTCAGTTCATGCAGCCCAGCAGCATAAAGGACAAACTAGTGGAACAAGATTGGAGCCTCGTGGGAGTCTGCAATCAAGGTGAATGCCCTGTGACAATAAACTGCCAGACAGGACAGAAAACGTTCAACTGTCAAGATAACTCTTGTGCCAATGTAAAGCATTTCTGCCAACTCCATATCTCTCCAGAAGGACATACAACATGCTGTCGGCATTACTGGCCCATTGATGGTGTGTTCACTGGTTACCAGGCCTCAAAGAGGATAAGCTAATATGCTGCTGCAAAGTATCAGCCATTAAGTGACTGCAATGCTGGTTTTAAATGTCTACGTCTGACTTAACCAACTGTGAAGGCCCTATCGGCATTACAAGTGCCACATGATGTGCTATTAGGCCTACTGCTTCAGTAGCTATAATGAGTGATTAACGTTTGCATTTGCATTGTGCTAATGTTCCAGTATGACAAAACATTGTTTGTTGCTACATGACATGTCTGCTCAACACCGAAGTTCGGAATCAGGTACATCGACAAACGTAGACATACGCCTACACTCTAAGATGCGTGCGGATCTGTTACTGTGTGCTGATAGCGCCGATGGGGCCGATGTAGTATTTAAAGACCAGTGATGGCACGATACATCGGATCGTATCAAATATAGCGATACTGAAGGTGTATCACATCGTATCCATTTCGTGATAATTTTCTCTCAAACGAATTGGTATTCTGCACTACTCTAAGGCATGTCGTCGGCAACAGGTTGCGTGCTATTGGTGTCGGCAAAAAAGAGAAACCAATGAGGGGAGTATTTAGTGTCACATTCCAGGGCAGGCTGATGCACGGGATACTTCATGCATGTAAAGTGCCAGTAATTGCCCAGTATAGGGGGTTGATGTTTAAGCATCCTCACTTATGCATTCATTAAGATTATATCTTTTCGTAATAATTTTGCTGAATTACATCAAATGAAGTCGCCAGTGAGGCTGCCTGGCACTAGTTGGACTGCCAAGAATTAATGGGAGTCTATCTCCCATTAACGTTAATGGTAGATTAATTTGCAGTAGAAAAACCGGAACTTAAGTGGACTTCTCACTGACGCTTTCAAACGTCGCCAACGACGTTCGACTGTCATCCGAAAGCGTGCAAATGCGGGGAACAATCTAAAAAATTTAGCACTGCTAGATTTCAGTATACTGTTATCAACTTATCACTGACGCCATCAACTGCAACCAATCGTGGTCGACGACGTTCGAATGTCGTCAATGGCGTTCGACGGTGTGCAAGAGCCGTCAATCGCAGTCGATTGCGGTTGATTGCACCAGTTTGAACACTGCTGAAATCTATCGATGCTAGATTTTTGATACCATCCCATCCCCTACCCTTCTCCCGATTTCAAATGCTGTCGAAGGTCGTCGGCATCATTCGACACTTGCAAATGTGTGCATAGGCATCAGTGAGAATGACACATTAATCTCGAACTGTTGACCGTAGGCCTACTTGTGTATACAGTATACGTAGCAACATACAATTGCTAAATATGGCAGAGAGTAATGGGACCATATCATATCATATCGCATCATAAATTTTTTCACGATATTTTGTGCATCATCGTATTGTGTCCATCATTTTCTCCCACGGTCATCCAGTAACATGACCTACAGATGTCTATGATATCATTGCACAGTGATATCTGGGCATGGTCTCTAACGGAACTACAAAACTACAAAAGCAACATTTAAATACAATACCATACAATTATATTATTGTATCAAGTGATCAAAGATCTTACATTACCCATTGCATCTGCAGATAACTACTGTCTCCGATATAGCCATATTTGTGCTGAAAGAGGACGTTAAACTCTAACTAATTAACTGCAGCTAACTAGAGATAAGACCCACAACTAGGGTACTATGCTCTGTATTTTACTGATGCCGGCATCAGCATCCCAGCACCTTCGCATTTCACCCACGATGAAGAATTAACAGGATACGATTTCACCACCGGTTACACTAGTTAATGCATCAGCATATCTGCGGCCGTACCTCGAGTAAGGTACTAGGAATGATTAGCTACGGGTCATACTAAAACACGCAGGCACCATGGCACCCATTTTATTGGTTGTAGGCGGGGCGAAGGCGGAGCTAGCACAGGCACTGGTGCCATGCGAGACCGGTGCCATGTACAAATAATCAGGCATCAGTGCCATGGTCATATATATATATA
>Ga0209780_1001848_pt1 | contig 14483 bp, 2 predicted proteins | sample WorMetexBAHAMAS2_FD_187384 | JGI IMG/M metagenome (GOLD analysis project Ga0209780, IMG submission 187384) | Marine gutless worms symbiont microbial communities from Max Planck institute for Marine Microbiology, Germany - Inanidrilus exumae... | ecosystem: Host-associated > Annelida > Digestive... | reverse complement strand
CAGCTGAACGACAGAATAACATTGGCAAGATGTGGGTGGGCATTCACAGCTGATCGGCTACTTCGTTCACTACCTTCAAGTAACAAGTAAGTAAGTAAGAGAAATACAGTACTTACTTGCAGACCCAGTCATTAATCAGGACAACAGAATGATCTGAAGTCAGCACAATGTTGCAAACACATCATTAACGGCTAATGATCAGTAAACAGATGACAGACTAGTAGCACATACGCTGATGCAGCTCGTCGTGAGGCGACGATGATGATGGTGACGATGACGACGACTGCAGCAACTGCTGCAGCTGACGCGCCTGCGATGATAGCCACGTTGGATGGCGAGTCACCAGCGCCTGAGACGGTCACATTGGATGTGGTCACGTCACTGACCGCAGACAAAGTACTAGCACCACTAACGGTGCTACCTGCACTGATAGTGCTTCTGGTTATGGTACTACCAGCACTGGCAGCAATGACACTGACAGTACTTTCGGTAATGGTACTGCCAGCACTGGCCGTAACCGTACCACGACCACCGGTAACGGCAGCAGTGCCAGTAACTGTACCACGGCCACTAGTAATGGTCGGAGTTGTCGTGAAGTCGTCGAAGCTCACGGTCGATGACTGTATAACGTTGATGGAAACTTCGATGCTCCTGGACGACGTGTGGTCTGCGGTCCTGTGAACAGCCTCGGCGGTTCCAACAAGAATGCCAACGAACTGTGGCGGCGGTGTCAACGTGACAACGCCGAAGTCCTGTGCTGCTAAGAGGACAACATCATCGACTGTTCGGCCTTTGCTGAACACTGTTCCTCTTGCAAAGCCAAACAGTTTTATTTCAAGTGTTTCGTTCTGGTCCAGCTGGCGCGCCGGCCTCGCAGACACGAACATCGTCACCGTCGTGTTCACAGTGGTGGTATTTGCGTAGGAAATTTCGAGTATCGGCGGTTCTACGACTGAAGAACTCTCGGTACGACAATCTTGACCGACGTATCCCGACATACACCTACAGAGACCGGACGGCAGACAGTCGCCGTGGCCTGAACAGTCGTTTGGACACGCCGTCGTCACGATCACCGTGAAGATGTCACTGACATCGACCTCACCTACATTGCCGACGTTGTCTGTTGCCACGGCAGCCATTCTCACTGGCTGATTGACCGGCAAGTTCTGCAGCACCACGGCAGACTGGTTGATTCCCGTTCGGAAAGCACTCAGTTCGTCGGTATCGGAGACGCCGAACAGATCGACACTTCGAGTTCCCGACCCGGTGTCTCTGGTGTCGAACTGAAGAAGAACTTCGCTAGATTCCTGCGACGCGTTGACGACGACCGTCGGCGACGACCGATCCACCGTGTAGAAGATCGGCGGCGTGTCGATCGGCGGATTTTCGTCGAACACGATGCTCGCGTTCTCGTATAATTTAGACAGATGGTCCACGTCTCGTTTCACACGGATCCGGAATGTAACGTGACCTTGGCCGGTGGTGCCGTTATTAGGCGGCAGAAACCCGGCGTAGGGGTCAGTCGGAGGAAGACCGGTAAGTGGATCGATCGACTGGAACAGCCAGACGGCTTCAGAGTTGGCGATGTCCAGAGAAGCTTGGATAAAGACGAAGTCACCAGTCTGCTCCTGAACGTCGACCAACTGTTGATGGAAGTACGAGTTAAACTCAGTGTCCAGCAGAAATTCGCCGAACGCAAAGCTTCCTAGTTTGAAGCTGCTCAGATCCATGTTTTCGTTGATTGGGCAGTTGATGGTTACCCTTTGCGCTGCTGCTGTTGCATTCGGCTGGTTCTCAAAGCGAATTTTAAACTCCATCAATAGCGACCGATGAATGAAGTTGCCATCCCCATAGCCAGCCGGTCCAAGAATGTCGTTAGGATCCATGGACCCTATCCATTCGATTTCAGCCTCAACTTTTTCTTTTAAACGCAGGAATTTGCCGATTTCTGAACGCAGCCATTCGAGGTAATCACGCAGGGCTTTGCCATACAGTGCAGTGTGTAGTTTTCCTAACAAATACATAGTAGCGTCATCTTCAAAAATATCAGGTACAGGTACGTTTTTAAGTGATTTGGGCAGCAGCTTATCTAGGGGCAAAGTGTTGTGCAAGCCATCATAAATGCCTTTCTTATATGAGAATTTGGAACCTTCGATTTTAGCCTGGAGATAGCTTCCGACGTAACCACCGGCAAACGAGATTGCGACTTTTGCAAGCAGACCACCGCCAGTGCTTGCTGCTGCCCCCGACACCGCTCCGTTGAGAACGGATCCTGCAAATCCGGAAAGAGTGGCTTGGTCGCCTTTCTCTATAAGGTATATCGCGCCGTTGATGGTGCCTCCGGCTAGTGCCGCTGCAGCGATAACTGCAGGCACTCTACGACCAGACGGATCTTTGTAGAACAGCGGATTGTTGTTGCCGTACGTGTAAGGGTTTGTTGCGCTTCCCTCGAACAACAGAGGGTCGAGTGACAGAAAACGACCATGTTCCGGGTCATACAGTCGACTTCTCATAAACACTATGTCACTGGACAGACTATAGGTGCGAATGCCAAACTGGGCGAGATATCGAAACGAGTTGCCGTCGTTAATAGACCCACTTGTCAGTATTCCGAATGGATCATATCGATATGTGGACATCACATCGCCGTTAATGTTACTTGTATGAACTGTGGAGCCATCCTTATCAAAGAGGTAGTATACGGCATCACCCGCGTCTCTGGACACACTGGCGATTAAACCCAACTCTAGTCCATGATAAGTAAATACAGGCTGTTCCCCGTCAGAACTCTCGGCTATCAAGTCTGAACCGAACATTCCAAAAGGATCAACCAAGTATCTGACGTCAGATCCATCGGAACACGTTTTCCTCGACAAAGTTCCGAAACCACTATAGCTGTAATTGCAAGACACATGATCAGCAGTAATACTGACAACACGATCTTCAACATCAAACACGTACTTTTCAACAATATTTCGCATTCCTAGTTTTGTTCTCTTTTCAATCAAATTGCCGTTCTTGTCGTAAGCAAATGTCTGCACGTCGCCATATTGCACGTACTGCAGCAGGTTATTGCTCTGGTATTTACTAGTTGAATTGAACGAGGTTTTGCTGACTCGATTCATTTCAGCATCGTACTGGATAGAGTTGTACCCATTTCTCGTGGAATTCCATGCTATCAACTGACCAATGGCATCGTAGTGATAAGTCACATAATCGTCGTTCGTTTCCATAGTGGCTCTGTATCCAAACTCGTTGTATGTACATCGAAAATATGACAAAAGCGATCCATTTGTCACATAATTTCGTATCTCGCTCAGCTGTAACCGTTTGTCGTCGTGGACGTATTCAGTGAATATGCCATTTCCAAGCTGTTTTCGAATTAGCTTCGAGTTCGACCCATATTCAAATGATGCAATCGCTGATCCTCTACCGTCTACCATTTTCGACAGTCGATGCGTCCTGTCATAGACGTAGGTCACATTGTATCCATTAGACGACACCAGAGAAGTCCGTCTCAGGTATTTGTTGTAAGTGTAGTTGAGTGTTGTACCGTCGGGATAGACAACAAGCGAAGGCAGACCATCCGCGTTATATTCTACCTTAGTTGTACCGGAAGGTGAGTTTATTTCGCTTAGCTGTTGCTTCATATTGAATGCGTATCTGTACGTGGTGTCCGGTGTGTGCTTTGCCGTTGGCAATGATTTGTCGTCGTACTCATACGTGGTGACTGAGCCGTCCTGGGCAGTGAATTGCAACAGATTTCCCACCGCGTCGTATTGCAAGATATTGGCACTGCTGTCGGGGTACGTTAGGTTCAGTGGCTTTCCGTTGGCGTCGTAGCTTATACGGTAGTATGGTATTTTACCGGTCAAGCCAATATTGCGTATCTCGCCGTTCTTTCCTAGAACAAGCGAAGTACCATCTCCGTTGGCGTCTACAACACTGAGAGTGTTCGTTCGGTCATCGTATCGCTGACGCTGCTTCACATCGTCGCCCACGATCACAGTGATGGCGTTTGAGCGTTGGTCGCGGACGTAGTCGACTGGTAAATCGGATGATGTCCACGTTTTAATCACTGCGCCGTCGAAACCATGCACATAGTGACCAGAGACGTTCGTAGGCAATACCATAACAGATGCGCTACCGTCACAGCTCTGCTGTCTGATCACCGCATGAACAAGTGTATCGTCCAGGTATGTGAACATAGAGTTCAGCCATCGCTTGTTATCGTACGTGAAAGTGGTACGAGTGCCGCGACCATTATTCCAGACAACAAGGTCGCCATTATCGTTGTACTCGTATTCAACGATACTAGTATCATCTATAACCTTTCGAAGATATCCGTCATCGGAATACTTATAAGACACCGTTGCAATGAGCGATCCACCTTTCCAGAGTTCAGAGTTTGATATGTATCCCCTGTTGTTGTACGTAAGCCTAACGTGACTGCCACTTGAATGAACGAACATTTCTGGCTTGTTGTCGTTATTATATGTCACTGTAATTTTGTTTCTACTGTCAATGTCCGTAAGATATTGTAACTGTCCGTTTGATTTATCGAACGCGGACACAAAACTGCCCTGGTAATATAGAATTTCAGAGTTATTTCGTACAATCTTATAGCCGATCAGGCGAGAACTCCAATAAACCGAATCATCGGAATTTACAGAGGCGAAGAGGTAATTTCGTCGGCTTTTAATAAGTAAAATTTTTCGCCGCTGGTCCACAACTTTGATGTCAATAAGGTCTGAAGTCCAGCCCCTTCCAAACAGTCCAGCTGTCATTCGACTAGTGAGAGAAGAACTATAAGTTCGTTCGAGAGCAAGAATAATAGAATCAGAGAAACTCTCCGCATACACGTCGATAGACTGAGCAAGCACGAATGTAGGCACGGTGTTGTCAGCTATTTCCACCATATGGGCCATTATATTATCAAGCGAATACGTGGATGAGTAATGTTGGGATATATAATGTCCTAACCGGTAAAAAAGACTAGTCGGTGCATTACCAAGGCACACGTCAACGTTTTCCCAGATCTGGTTCCAAACATCTTCAGGCACCTCCCGTGCTCTCATGTCGACCTTCCACTGTGCTATGATGTCTTTCAGAGCACTATCAGATACAATCCCGGCAGTGATTGGCATCCTGCCAACTCCAGTCGCCTGAAAACTGAAAGACACCTGATACGACGTTCTCGGAGGAATCACGTAAGATGGTTTGCTTCGCTCAAATGGTAGAAATATAATCTCATTAGACCACGATGTACCAACATTCCCACGAGTAGCCGCAGCTACAACATCTGACGAGCATGACAGCAATAAGACTGGATTTGGGATGTCTGAATATCCAGTATTGGATGCCACTACAGCAGCAACTGCGTTGTCACCAAATCGCAGAACGGTATCACCTATAAGTTCAAGTTTTATTTTGCCGGGAAGTGCCAAGTGCAGCACCTGAACGGCAGGCTCAAGACGAACTTCTTCGCTTTTTACTTGATCGTGTAAAGTTAGCGAGTAGTTTCCATCGACGAGTCCCGACACCGTTAGTGTACAATATGCCGTTTCTGGACTAAAACGAGCCACATCTGAACTACAGGTAGAGTTTCCGTTTGACGACCGGACTAAACAACAGCGAAGGCGGTGTCCGAATAAAGTTCCAACGATGCGCAGCGTGGCGGATCCGACCGGCGAAACTAGAGTCGGAAACACTGAATCGATCTGAAATTTGGCGATTCGTGCAAGAACAACAACATCGTAGTGTTCTGGAACAACTACTGAACTGCTGCTTTCGATGAGTAAGTAATAAGAACCAGACTTAGCGAAAGATATACTGACTACTTGCTTTGCTGTGCCGACTTCAGAAGACGCAAAATCGTAAATGTTGTTCGACGGAGGCGAGGAATGTCTGATATACAATCTGTGATAAGCCAGCTGGAAACGAGTCCTTAACGCCACAGTGATAGCTGCGCCAGTAGGTAAACCAACAAGATGAAATACTAGCTGCTGGTTTGTTCTCATGGACACTGTTTTTGGCTCATCAAGATAAATGACTGGAGGATTTACGGATAGGTTGGCAATGCTAACGCCAATGTTGTTGACCAGGTTGAAATCCTTAACATTCGAGCGTGTTCGGACGATTGTTTTATAGTCACCGACAGCGACTGGAGGAACAACGGCAACTGTCGACTCTTGACTGCCGCCACGTTCTGTATAGCGGAAACTCCTGCAGCTCGGTTCCGTCAGCGTCGTATCGGTTACGTCCCACGTGTCGTCAGCCGACAAATAAACAGAATCACACTTGTATCCAGTCACCGCCAGGCTTCCGTTGTTACCAACATACCATCCGAAAGTCACATCATCCCAATACGTTACGTTTGCCTGCGAAAACACCACGTCAGTGACCGTCAGATCCACGGCAGGAAGAGATACCACACTGAGAAGTTTCACGATAATATTGTTATCAGCATTGGACTCAACCAGCTGAGCACCTGCGTTTACCGAAACAATTAAATAATATGACGATAGGGCAAGGTCATATGGCATATCGACAAGTAAGTTTTGCGTGTAGTTCTGGCCAGTCGCAAGAACGGACAGTCTTTCCGATGATCTAAGCGTCAGGTCGAACGGATCGAGAAGGTTGTCCTCACTGAGATAGACGATGTCGAACCACGTCCCGTACGCTGTCCTGTTTCCGGCATTGAACACCAAGAATGATACGTTGTACACGTTTCCAGACTGCACGTTCGTGGGAACTATCAGTGGAATAACTGTAAGGTCAGGGAGAGTTCCGGTATCTATGACGAATGGTGTACTCACGTACATGGAATCTGGTAACCCAAGTCGCCCGTTAACGTCAGCTACGATGTAGGCGTAAGCCGCCTGATTGGAGGTGGCTAAAAAGGGTACATCTCCTATAAAGTTAACACTATAACTTTCACTGACTGCCAGTGGTCGGTTCTGTATCGTCATTGCGAGCAAATGTCCACCATTGACAACCTGGCGTGCATTAAGCTGCGGTCTTATGTCTATGTATACAGCGTCAGTCCAGCTTGACAACGATATCTCAGCCTGTCCTTCGTTACGTACTTCGCAATCAAGCGTCAGTGTTGTTCCACTAACATACATGGCGTTCTGAGGCAACGCACTGCAGTTGATTGTCAACACAGCAGTCGGTGCTGGTGGCATATAAATGGACTCAGACAAACGAAGGACGTTGTTTGCCTCAGCATTTCCTTCAGGCAAACTGTCAGAAACGTCAGCATGAACGTACAGGTGATAGTATCCGCCAACCTCAGACGGCACCACCATGGATACCGATGTGGAGTAGTTTTCATTAGACAGCAACTGCTTCAGTTGAGAAATAGAAGAAGTGATAATAGCGTTGCCACTCCCGTCATCAACTGTGACTTCATCGCTCCAGTTAGCTGGCGCCTGCATCGAGTTTCCTCTGTTAGCTACAACATATTTCACAGTAAGAATTCTCGATGTCTTTACAACTAACACGGTGTAGTTGGCAGTTGTTACACCGAGATCTGCAGATGGAAGCAATGAGACTCTGAGACGTTGTGTTTTCATGTTGTTAGCTGTGTTGGTCTCGAGTGACAATGGTGCTCCAACACCAGTATTGACAGTCAGGTCGTACTCTCCTGCCAGATTTTCTGGAATCGTTAGATTTGCATAATTTATGTAAAAGCCTGCTGGTGGAAGCATTTCTGCGGCAGATGCAACAGCTACTGATGAAATTAACCTGCCATACAAGACGAGACTGATCTCATCCTTCCATTCGAACTCGGCACTTAGATCACCAATATTTATTACCATCCATTCGACTGATACAACCGATCCAGCGTATGCCTGTCGACTAACAGTAACATTGGCCATGGCCAGATCAGACAGTCGTTGTCGAATTGTAACGGAACCCAGCGTACGGCGGTTATTTGATCTATTTGCGTCGTTGACTGCGCCGTAATAATCGGTCACATATGCAACATTAAATTCTCCAAAATAGGCGCGTGGAATGTGAGCCAGTGCATTGCGTGTCACGTAGGAGTGACCTTCGATAGAAGATAAACGCACCAAATTAGTGCTTATCAGGATTACACTCGTCGGAGCCTGAGAGGCCATACTAAGCAGGCCATCTATCCATGAAGTTCTCTGAATACTTGCTTGTCCGACATCGGTCACTGTTACGTTGTAGAGAAGATAGTTACCTGTTGTGTTTTCGAATACGACCGCTGTACCAGACGTGACCGACAGATCAGGCAATCGCTGAATAATGGTGACATTCGTGCATCGTCGGTTGTTAGCCTTCTGATTAAACTCAAAGACGTCGTTTTTAACATCCGCCACAACGCAGACGCTGTACTCGTCATTTGGTAAGACTGGAATGACGAATCTGAAGTCTACGTTGTAATAAGAACCTGGCAGAGGACGCTTGTTAAAGATGCTTCGTTCATCGTAGTATACATGCCGACTAGCAGACGATATACTCAACGCATCTTTCCAAACGGACTCGAACGGCGCGCCTGCTCCGGTATTTCGCACAACTGCCGATACTAGCAGTTGATCGCCCGTGTACACCGGAGACTCTGCTTCTACGTCTTCCACGTATAGATCAGGATACGGAGACAGAATCACGTTTATCGCAATGGCACGATCGTTGTCGTTTTCGTGCAATCTTTCGAACACTTCATTGTAGACATCTGTCCGAACAATAATCGAAAAGTTGCCGTATATTGCACCGGGAATTTGCATCGACGACGTGAACACCCTATAGCTGCTTCCAGACGCTAGTACACCGGAGTGCGGCACAACGGCCAGCAGCCTGTCAGTCGTGTCCCACTGCTCGTCTGTAGACAGGAATACGGCATCTCTCCAGTAGGCCTTCCCCGTGATTCCAAGCCCTTCATTCACCACCACCCAAACACCGGACGCCGGCTGGCCGGAGAATATGTTTCCAGTTACAGATACTGATGACACTCTCAAATTAGGAGGTGGAGTTAGCTGAACTTCCATAGTGTCAGGCGAGCGCAGAACATTGTTATCTGTGTTAAAGTCGTCAACATAGTTGTAAATGTCAACTTTGATGAAAACGTAGAACTGCCCAACGTCACCCTCCGGCAGCTGTATATTGCCGCTGCCTTGATATCCGTCGTTTGGATCCACATAGCGCCGTATGCAATTTCTCCACCGACGAACTGCATTCTGCAAAACGTCGGACCTGCCCAGATATATTGCGTCACATATCCACGAAGTGGAGAGGCTCGTGCTGACGTTACCAATGTTTCTCACGGTCCACGTCACCGCAACTGACGAACCAGAGAACGCAACAGCCGGTATATTGACGTCCATTACAGCCAGGTCAGCAAATGCTCGGGTGACGAAACCCCAGACTGGACCAGGAATATACGTCCTACTAACATTGTATACAACTTGCCACAACATCCTGGTGTTGGCAGGGTATGCAGCAATAGGACGATACGTTCTGTCGTCAGTATCCGTTGTATGTACCACAGGCCTTTTTTCGCCATATCGCCAAATGTATAGTCGGTATGTGTTTGATCCTGGGTAATATGGCCAACCCAGCGATTGAAAGAGTTCAATATTCGTCTGTCCGTTGTCGGGAAATAGTGGATCGCTTGGTTGGAGAACGAAGATGGTTTGAGGAAACGGGAATTCATTGCCACAGTCGTCCGCAATGATCCAGCGCCGAGACACAGTGACTCCGCACATGCTAATTGGAGGCTGATTGGCAGCGTTGACGGTGATGTTTCGATCGCACTGGCTTGTTACGTTCAACAGCTCGATCACATAGCTTGGCTCGTTCAAGTTTTCTGCCTCGCTGCATGGTACGTACAGTTCACTGGAGGCGCCAACCTCCGGCCTGGCTACATCGTCGAATGAGATAGTCTGTTTGTATTGTCCCACGTTTCCCGCTCGATCCTGAACCGTCCACGTTCTCAATGTCTGGCAGTTGCCGAGTGAGCGATCGAAGAAGGTAATCTGCAGATTAGTGTCGCTGTAGGTGGGAGTCTGAACAGCCGGCGGGAAGTAGTTCTGACCACAGCTGACCGTGATGTTCGGCACGCTATTGACCACTGGCGGCTCAGTGTCAACGATAAACTGGTAACTTAGTAAACGACCAGTGTTGCCCACCGCATCAACGGCGTATGCGGAATACAGATACTCTCCATCAGCAATGTTACTCCTGGAATACCATCTTCCGCAGTCGCTGTATGCAGTCGGCTGATCGACCAACTCCAGAGAACAGTTGATCGTGCACGGCGTGGCGTCACGGCAGACGACATAGAAGACCACCGTGGTGACGTTGGTGGCTCGTGCCGGGGACCTGATGAAACGCAAGGTCGGAGAGCTGCGATCGACGAACCACGTGTGTCGATACTGGGCCGCGTTACCGTACGCATCACTGGCCTGCACAAACAGCGTATGGTAGCCTTGCACAAAGAGACTGTTGAGCGTCACGGAGAGGTCACAGGCAACCGAGAAGGTTGTCCGTGGTGTCTGGACGGTGCAGGTGCTCGTTGCAGGCACGTCGTACTGCCAGGATATCGTGATGTCAGCGTCGCTGTACCGTGGAGCGCTGGTGAAAGTCAGTTCCGGAGGCACTAACCGCGATAGACAGTCACACGGAGGTCGGTCGCACTCACAAACTTCTACAATTCACAATGTCATCAACAGTGTGTCACGGCTTGTACGGTAGTACAAGCTGTTGTTAAAAGCCAATAGCCAAAGTAATGGGAAAGGCCAAATTTTGACCCCTGGGGCTCCGAAACCCCTGAACGGATTTCGATGAAACTTGGAATATATACCCAAGTTGTGGGTATGCCCACAGATGCAAATCCATGTGGCGCTGCGACAACGTGGGTGGTCTTGGCGAACACGTGAAAAAACACCTGTTGTGGTTTCTTAGGTATACCTTTTTAAAATTGTTTGAATTTTTAATTTTTTTGCTTTATTCTTCGGCTCGCGCTGAGCACGCACATGTGGACCGATTTTGACGACCTATACGTCATACGACGTGTTTCCGCCCACGGATGTGCCTTTTGTGGGTCTCACTCATACTGCTCCCCATTTTGGGGCTAAAAGCCCCCAAAAACCCCTATTTTGGGGCGTGAATATGCATTTTGAAGCTTAACATGCAAAATATTAAAAGTTGCATACTACCGAAATTACTGCACCGATTACAACCAAATTTTGCACAGTCACAAAGACCACCAAATACTCTTCGTGTGTGGTCCCAACACGCGTAAAACAAATCCAAGATGGCGGACAGCCGCCATCTTGAAAAATCGAAAATCAGCCATATCTCCGGAAAAGTTGTACCAATCTTCGTAAAATTTGGCATGATGACGCATATTGGGCCTCCGAACGGGACCGGAAGTTAAAATTTTCAACTTTTGAAAATCCAAGATGGCGGACGGCCGCCATTTGGAAACAGGGAAAATCGACCATTGAACAATATCTATTAATGCGAAGGCCTGTTCCTGTCAAATGTGCCATACACCGAGTAGGCAAAAGTAGAATTATATGCTACGTTACCTACTTTACCTATTTCACCTAATAAAACCGCAAAAATTATAAAAAACAAATATTGGCTTCAGTTTCTCTTCATTGTAAAAGCCGCCGTTCTAAAACAGCAAATATCACAATTTTATCCGCAAATTCTAAGCACAGAAGATAGCTTTTACATTTATGGCAGGCCGCTGACTGAAATAAATGTGATCGCTATCTTCTGTGCTTAGAATTTGCGGATAAAATTTTGATATTTGCTGTTTTAGAACGGCGGCTTTTACAATGCAGAGAAACTGAAGCCAGTTTTTTATAGTGTAATACAACAACGACAAGAGGCTTAGTATCACAGAGGGACCGCGCGACGCTCTATATCAGTTAGGCGGTGTTCACAATTGCGGCTGCGACGAGACTGCGATGTGAGTGCAGCGAAAAATATGCCCATTTTTCTGCGAGCTAGCACGATGTTGCAGCCAATCACTATTACTAATCGGCATGGACATGGCTAGTTCTCGATCAACTGTGGCAAAGTCAGTGTTTAGCTTTTATCATGTAGTTTTATCTGTGAAAATGGAAAGAAAATGGACCAATAGAGAGATCGATAAGCATCAAGCATTGCCATGGATGGAATCTCAACTGGTGTTATAGCTAATCACAAATGCGTTGCTTAGTGAGCCTAAAGTAGTTGTTACTGCTTCTTGTAGCTTATTTTGCGGTGTATTTAGGATTTATCTATAATGATGATGTTTTGTGTAAGTGATTGTGAGGTACAGCTGATGATGAGCGATTGTAGAATGCACCCATATACACTTAGTTAAGGAACGCAGCCATTTGTAGTTGCAATTGGCGTAATGTTCGCTACAGAGGGGCGTGATACTTCCGGTTGGTCCATGAAGACGGTTTATAACATCGTCTGCATACCGAACTATCGGTCGATGTCGTAGGCGCGCTACGTCAGAGTATTGCATGATCTTCCACTTTGAGGTGCATTGCGAGACATTTGGAGCCATTTTCTGCACTCTCCGGTTTCCCAAGTCTATTTCTGCTTCGATAACAGGCAACGGAAATAACGCAACGCTGTCCTACAAGGACTTGTGAATTAGTTATTCTGGCCTTCCGACGTCATTTGTCAGCTGTTGACGCTTTCTGGCACTATATAATCCAAAGATGGCGGCAAAAACCACTTTTGTATCAGCTAGGACAACAGTTGTCGCACGCAGTTTCCCATTGTGGCGTATTTCGCGGCATTTCGGGCACTTTCCTGCAATTTTGTAAGCACTTATGGTTTTCAATACGTCCAGTCCGACACCTGAGACCGGAAATGAATCACGCGTTTTACGCCATCCTACACGAGTTAGAGCCACCTGCCCATCTACCCCATTTTGTAAGGAGGTATGATGCCCATGGGCATAACCTTGAAATTTTCTTAAAATATTCACGCAACCAAGCTAACACATGGCCCCAAATATTGATCGCGCACCACCAGAAGCAACGGGAATGAAAATATAGAAAACCCCAGAAATGTTTTTCGCCAATAATGGCGCGAAAACTACTTCCGTTTCCGGTTTTCACTTCAAGTTCGTGTTACTAGTGTCCGACTTGGTCGACAGTGCCATAAATCTCGAGAAGGCCCAACCACTCCTTTTTCTAGATATTTGATGCCAAGGCTAGTCGACTAGCCTCTCTACATGTATATACGCGTGCCCCATTTCATAAGCCGCTAGAGGCGTGGCTAAAATAGCGCGTAATAATATATTTCGGGCCTTTGCTATAAAGCCTACGGTGACCTACTTCGTGAGCGCTCGCCGCTAGTGGGTTGTGGGTGTTTGCTTACAACAGCAAGGCGATCGTCTGCCGGTAAGATAAATTCAGTTATTAAAATGTAATTTGTAGCGTAAATCGCGTTGAAAGTTTATTATTTATTTTGTTTACAAGCTGCCAGTGTTTCGCCAGAAAGCCACTAGCCAGCTGCTGACTGTTTGTTCTATATTCATGTGGTGCGAAAACCAAATCAATTGCCGCAAAGAAAAATAGTTTGGGAAAAAAGTTGTTTTCTAAGTTTGTAACAAATGTTAGAGTTAAGTAGCTGTTAAAAGTTTCCTGGAATTTAGTAGGCTACATAGAATAGTGGTCGCTACCGTGTTTCAGCCTTTGCATTATATCCTATAGCGACCATTATTCTCATAACCACACTCTGTAATTTGCTATTTTTTGAAAGAATGATAATTGCAAAAGTAGTCCTTTTTATTTGCATGAGTTATAGCGAGAAAGTCAATAAAAATGATGTTAATTACAGTTGTGTGGTTAGTGTCCAGGGAGGGCAAAATATGAAAAATCCCCGTCATAAGCCTGAATCGGACATTTCTCACGCAGCACGGAGATCTAGTTCCTGGGCAGTAGGACATTATGAGCGACCCTTATTCTACATGGTCCCATTCAGTATGTGTTATTCTCATTCTTTATTGCTACAGACCTTGTTGTCTTTCATATAAGACATGAAAATTATGGTTTCCTCCGTATCGCAGAACTAGAGCACCACTATTGTCCGTTGTTGAAATAGGCTGTTCATCACTCCAAAATTTGTATATTCTATCCTTCTAGCAAACAAAACATTTATAAAGATGCGCGTTTTGTATTTGGTTGATTTTCGCTTCATTCAATCACGGTGTAAAATAAGAATGGTGGACGCACTCCGCTGTTCGACGCGTTCGATCGCTGTGTGGCGCTGCAGTTGCTAAGGGGGATATGGTGTTAAACCGAGGCGCTACGCAATGCACGGCTTTGCGAACATTTTGATGGATGATGTTTATTACAGTAGTCTTCAGCATGAGGAAAACGACCTACAACATTGGAAACAGTTGCATACAGTATTACCGGGTATGTACAGTACAGTATTAATTATTATGTAAAATAGATAATATTAGTTATTAAATAAAATGTTAATATGAATTA
>Ga0209780_1001847_pt1 | contig 14497 bp, 13 predicted proteins | sample WorMetexBAHAMAS2_FD_187384 | JGI IMG/M metagenome (GOLD analysis project Ga0209780, IMG submission 187384) | Marine gutless worms symbiont microbial communities from Max Planck institute for Marine Microbiology, Germany - Inanidrilus exumae... | ecosystem: Host-associated > Annelida > Digestive... | reverse complement strand
GTGCCCTTCCATTCTTCCTTCTATAACTCTTGAAAACATACTATCTCTTCTGAGAGTATGTCCAATCCAAGCCTTTTTTTCTGTTTTATTCTGTATCCACCGATTCTTATTCATTTCACCACGCCAGTGTTACATACTTTATCCAACATAAGTCACGGTCATTAGACTACTCAACATGAAATACTCTATCTCCGAAAATATCAAAAATTCATTCCACAAGAAACAAATTGCCAATGCTATACGTCTGACTGACAATGTGAGACAAAATCAAAATTCTAAAACAAAACATAGTCATCATGTGCAATAGCCGTACCTTGACAATCAGCATAATCCTTGTGATGTGATCCATAGAACTTCAGTAACTCTAAAGTATGCAGACATACATAATATGCATGTCTAAGTACACAGAAATTCATCAAATCAAATGTGAAAAAGTTTGTAGACTCAAGGATTACATATTCAAACATTTCTTATGCAACCAAAAATACAATAATGCAACTTGTACATACAGTAGATCAGCATCACTAACTGACTGTAGTTTTATGATGAAAATCTACCAGAAAATATATATAAAAAAGCCAAAGTAAAACTGACTGTTGATAATAAGTTGATAGTGTAGCAGCCTCTGAGATGGTTTCAGCAGAAATGCATTAACTGGCAGGTAGCAGACTTTCTGTGCTTCAAACTCACGATAGATGCGCTCAAACGAGCGACTCTCTTGGCACTCGCTGTCCAGAGATATCAGAATCTGCTCTTCATTATTCAAGTACTTCTCATAGCTCTGCATCAGCACCAGCATCAACATCATCAATTTGTAGTCTGCCAATTTCACCATCATTCTGAGACTAGAACATTCATGCTAAAGGGTTTTCAAAATCATGCCACTGTTGTACAATTCTGACAGCAGACTTCGCCCTGGTGCCGCCACCTGGCGACCTAGACCAAATAACGTTGTCTGACATACGCCTGGTGTCACCATCTGGCAAACCTGATAAAACATATGCGTCATTTTTGATTTGGTTCTTCCTCCTCCGTTTTAACAGCTGTTTGCCAGGTCAACATAGGTTCACCAGTTCACCTCACTTTTCTTCCTTCACTTATTTTGCAACAAAACCTTTGGGGATAAATGGCAAACATTTCTTACAGGTCAAATTCCCTTTCTGTCACCAACCGTTGATGCATGAAAACCACAGTCCAGTCTAATACTGTACAAACTGTACTGCTGAAAGAACACTTATAAATGCTAAAATACTCGAATTGTGGATAAATGGGATAATCTAACATCTGACATCATAGAGAAGTCATGTCAAATTTTGTCAAAGTAACTATGACTAAAGGAGAGACCGCTTTAAGCTCTGCTATTAGTGGTCAGCAGTGAAAGTAGCATAGTGAATCAGTTAATTATAAAAGTCAACAGTTTGAACACTGCATCATCAATCAACATCCACTAGCACAAAATATTACACAACAGTGATGCTTGAATCAAAAACAATTTCTGTACTGTAATGCAATACTGCACAAAAGAAGTTAGTAGCCATCAGACAAATCAGTCGTAACGTACTGGCAATATGGAACAAAGGCATAAAAGCAAGTCTCCAATTTTCCAGTTTTCTGTGCCAACTACACTCGCACTTGACTTTTCCCTGCCACGAACAACAAACTTCATGAACTAGACAAGACACAGTCAAAGATATCAGACTTTGCCCCCCATATCAGTTCCACCACCTGGCGATCTTGACCAAACGACATTGTCTGACATCCGACTGGTCCTGCCATCTGGCGAACTCGTCAAAATATATGCATCATCTTTGATTCAGGCCTACTCCATCTATTACATGAAAACATGATGTTATCCACAAAACCAGAAGTACATAACCTATTGCATTGCCATCAGAGGAGGACCGAGCCACGGCCACAAGTAATATGTACAGAAATATTTGGTGAAATCTGGATGAGTTTGTTTTTCAGATATGCAAGTGGACAGACAAACGGACAAACACACAAACAGATACGCAGATTATAATACTTTGCCTCAGCTGTTGCAGATAAACCCACCCAACGTGCTGTGTCATGACCATTATGTTGTAAACAGAGGTGGACGCTCAGTGTTATAAACTGGTAATGGTCGAACTAAGTTTACAACACTTGCAACAAGCGACGTGCCACAACAAAAAAGCAAAAATTTGGCTAAGTTCAGAGACTGGGGCAGATTTTCAGAGGGAAGTACCCTGATTTTTGGAGATACCCAAATTTCCTTACAACGCATAGTAGTAGAGTAAGTCAGGGGTAGCCTCTAAGCCAAAAACCAGCTTGATCTATTCATTTTGATGTGTGACAGCCGGACTGAGAGATGGACACAACGTGATATCACATACCGCGCTAACAGTGTGTCGCAAGGGCAATAACTGACACATTAAAAACTTTGTTAGCTTAATGACTGTTCAATGTCACCTCAAATTATTGTTCACAGACAGAAAGACAAACACACTTGCACTGTACACATACCTAATACAAAATATGGCTGCACAACATAACCATAACTAACTGATAAGATTTGTATAGTGCCAATTGATCCAGAGACACATTCAGATGGTTTCCATAGTTAACGTTAGTGCACAGAATGATTCTCAGTGCAGAAGGGAAAGACAAACATAAACCAAACATTAGAAAACAGAATTTGTAGACACAAGGCCACTTATGATGTACCAGTAACCTACACATGGCCCAAGATAATGCAGTCATATATCATACACAAAAGACACTCACCAAAATGCCAGTCGATGCTCAAGCTGTTTGAGAAATGCAGTATGGAAGTCGCAGAGTGGACTAATGCCACCAAACAGCAAGTCCATAAGTGACTCAGACACGATGTCATTGTGAGAGACAGCACCACGAAACCACTGACAAAAACCAGTAAAGTATTTATACAACGTTCAATCCGACCTAAACTCAAACAGGTCACGTCACCTTCCCTAGGAAAACTTTCAAACTGCAGCAGGAGCACTATTTATAGCCAGACGCCACCGACAGATTGACACTTGACACAAAATAGGTCATTTCAGAGACACTGTTCCAAGGCAATCTCTTGATCAAAAAACTAAATCTACCACAACAAAAGCAAACATGCACCTGCAAAAATATGCTACAGCACAAAACGAACACATAAACTAAAGCCAGATTAGGTTATTTCTTATGATTTCCGGCCTGGAAATGGAATGGGCCTATTCTTATCGAAGTAAATATGTAATTAAATGATAAATATAGTGCTAGAGCATATATAGTGCCAGAGCCCACCCGTGGCGGCAGATGCCATCAGTAACGATAAGCCAACAGTGTTAAACCACTTGTGAACCTAAAACAGCCTGACAATGGACAATACAAATTCAACACATATCACGCAAGTTCTCCATTAAATAGCTCTAGTCTGACAATACAAAATAAGATTAATACACATTTCAGTAAAGTAACTGTTCAGCAAACTACTGACAATGTTAATGATGTCAAGATCTTTCTTGTATGTTCTCTCGGTCATCAACAGTTCCTTGCAGATGTAGTACACTTGGCTTAGCTGCTTCGGCTGCAGCATTAACCAAACAACCAACCAATCAGTCAGTTAGTCAATCAATCAATTGTTGGAACCAAAAGAGTACATACATTAGACAAATCTTGAACAAATGCTGATGTTTCAGCCAAGACATTTCTATGAGCTCAACAGTGTGGACATGATACTGAAAAATGAAAGTACTAAGATAACAAAGAAAAGTGTTCTCCAGCAAGTGCCAATGACATTACTGCAGAATGTTATGAACTGCGCATGTGACACTCTCATGTTTATTTGCATAGTGTATTAATTCTTTCAGTTTTTGTGTCACTGGTAACGTTTTCCATAGTTAAACCACATTTGGCATGATCTCATCCAGGGCAAACCTTCTGGATTCAAGAAGCAGATATCTTACAGGCAAGATAGCCTTTCTGTAACAAAATCAACAGCATCAAAGTATTCTCTGCTCTTCTCTGCAAAAAAACATTGACACATATGCGACACGGAAAATGTCTACAAGATGGCACTTAGCAGAGCGCATAGCTCTGCCGTGCCAAGAGTTAACTACATTGCAACTCCACTTCTCAGATTCACTTACACTTTTCACATGAATAAACCAATGGACTGACTATAAATACGACAAAAATATCCACAGTATGTTATGGATCACTTCTCACATTACTTAATCAACTTTTCTCTGACCTACATATTCTTCATATTTTACAAAAATCCACCCATACATTTCTCAGTTATCCCACCAACAAGCAGACAGACAAACAGACAGACAGATGTGAAAATAGTAGACCAGAAGTGGCAGAAGTAACAATATGAATTAAATGAGAAGACAGAGAGACCTTCTGTCGGCCGTTGTCTTCGTATGTGGTGACACTGGATGATGCAAGGCTGATGTCACTAGTGAAATGTGTTGAGACGTTGGATGAAGCAGGCATCCTGTAATCACGCTCATCACGCTCAGCTGCCCGGTGCTCGGCAACTTTCTCACGACTGGCGGCACTCCCATCCTCCGAAGCAAGTGCTCTACTATGACCCACCACTGCTCCCTCATGCAGAATCGGTGGAGGCTCAGGTGCCTGTGTAACGTGATGGTGCTTGGAGTGGTCGGGAGAGGGATGGTATGGTACCTTGGCAGCATGGTTGACAGACATGCCGAGGTTCTCATTGTAGACTCTAGCGTCGGCTGGCGAAGCACTCTGACTATGCTGCAGACTGACACCAACGTACAGAGTACATCAATAACCATCACAATCACACAACTCACACTACACTGGTTGGTTGGAGTTTAACGGCTCTTTCAACACAATTTAGGCTATATCGCGCATTTAAGGTAGAACAATATTATAAATATTAAAATTTAATAAGCATTGATTCGAGGGGTAAGATAATTGAAAAAGAAAAATATAACAATAACATTAGATTTTGATTAAATAGGTAAACTGAACTTAGGTAGACTATTTTATCGAAAAAGTATAATTTGTGTAAGATTTCTTTTCTGAAATTATAGTTGATCATATAAGTTGAGTTTTAACATAAAATTTAGTATATTATGACTGGGTGCATAAATGAAGATGTTTTTAAAGTCAGTAAAGGAATAATACTGATGTTGTGCTTGTCTGCTTGATCATATGAAGTATATTCTGTTACTATGGGTTTGACAGACAGATTACAGTTTGTAAATTTTGGAGCATCTGTGTTCATAAAAATAAGAATGTGTTAAACGAGTATGTCCAATGCGCAATCGATTGTATATGATTTGGTCTTTTCGTAAAGATGAACTAGATAGAGTGGAGTAAGAAGGTATAGTTGGATAAATTTGATAGAGTTTATTTTGTATTTGTGAGTTCCTAGTTTGCTGCCACATGTCATGAATATATTTGTTGATAATAGTTTTGAGATCTGTATATGGGACAGGAATTCGAAGGATTTGTTTGATTAAAGCACATTTAGCAGCTTTATCTGCTTTTTTATTACCTGGAATACCTACATGACTGGGTAGCCAGCAGAATATAATATCAAAGAAGCGAGTAGAGATTGTGATATTTTAATAGAATTTGTAAATTAATGGGGTGATCATGTTTTTGTTACCAATGGAGTTGAGGCTAGATAGAGAGTGAGAAAAAAAGTAGACAATATTTGTGTTGTTGTTTGTTAAGTTCATTAAGGGCTAGAAGTATGGCATAGTTCAGCAGTGTATATGGAAACTGAATTGGGAAGTCGTTTGGTAATAATGTGAGATTTTAAGACAACAGCAGTTGCAGTATAATTACACTATACTCTGTATGCATAGTACAAAGTACATCAATAAGCATCAGAATAACATAACTCAATTAGTGTGTAGCTATATTGGGAGCACTGAGCTGAAACGGTACAATGGACAGTCAGTGAACGTCAAAATTTGATGGTACGCTGCGTTGTTTACCTCTGACCAGTCAGCATGACATCTTGTGGAGGCTGAACAGACAGCTGGTGAGGGATATTCTCCACCTCGGTGGTACGTGCTAGCTTCCTGTCTCCCTGCAGCAGCTGTTGATGCTGCTGCTGCTGTACATTGCTCGGCTGATGAGTGACTGGAAATGCAGGCGTAGATATGTTACGATCCCGCGTCACTTCAAACTGATACATCTCAGTTTCACTGGGTAATGCTAAACAGGCAATCACAGCCAACAATTACACGCTGCGATGGCCGCAACAAGGACACTGTGTGCAGCCTGTTAAATAGTACTAGACGTAGCAGGTGCAGCAGCCGTTGCTCATCATAAATCTTTTCACTATAAATACCAATGGCCAGTTTTCACACACACAAATTAAATTAACTGTAATCTCTGATTCTGTAATCTCCAACTGATTTAATGCTCGAAGTTAACTGACAATTAACCAAGTTATGCTTCCCATGCATTTTGATCACCAATTACTAAATCCGCGAATAGTTGATGCTGGATTAACTGCATCTGATTTCGTCTTCTCTGATTGGCTGTCGGTGTGACCTTAAATTAAACAGCACCGCAATGACGCCACTGCCCCATATTACACACTGAGGTCCATATGGACCTTGTTATACACTAACATTGTAAAGGATGCTTCACGGATTTTGTAATCACAAAATGACCCCTTCATGATATTTGCCGACATATAGTATCAGGTTCTGCAATGTACTTCATCCAGCTGTTTCGTGACAGTGAACTTCAATAGTCTGAAGTGCTGGCAGAATTTAGCATCATCATATTCCTGAAACGGATTCCTCCGTGGCAAAACGATGCATTCGCTTCGCTCAAATTCCTCTTCATAGCGGAAAAAAAACCAAAAAACTGCAGATCCGCCATTGTTAATCGGCCAGTAACGAGTTAAGTGGCCAAAAATTGGCAATTAAGATAATGGAAGATTTAATTGACGACTGGCCATTAACTGGTGGTGGAGAAACAACATTTGAGTTAATCGACAATTACCTGCTGATATTAACTGGTGATTAAGTTAATGGCTAGATTAATTTGCGGTGGAAAAAAGGCCCTAACAGATAAGTGAGATAACATACAAAAGGCACATTCTATATGCTTAACCAGACTCTGCTTGTGGCTGACCTATAAAACTATTTATTATATTTACATGATAATTATGCAACTGGGTCAACCACATCCAGGATTTGCCAACTGGAGTAAAGTGCCAGTTAAAAGTGGTAGAAAGGTGGTTACCACAGTTAAGTGTGACACATTCCAGACGTCGATGTTTTGTATTGGTTCAATTAGTTGACTATTAGTTGGGTACATTGCACAGTGGTAGAACGCAGGTCTTTGACCGGCAAACTTTCCCTGTCCCATGCTCGACCTGTAGCTGATGGGTGACCACCTATGTGGGTAAACCATCCGCTATAAGGTCAGCTAACTAGGCCAACTCAGTCTTTCATCCTTCTGAGGTCGATAGATTAGTAAGCTTATACAGATGTGCGCCTCCTTGCTCGGGTGACTCCATCTGGCGAATGCTTACAAAATGAATGCAGGATGGTTCATTCCATTCGTGGATAAACGTGTGGGTGGCAGGTAAAACTGTGTGAACCCCGTGCCATTCAGCCATGTGGTCACGCCATTGGACAGACTGCATTTCAATTTTTTTCATTATCAGTTAACCAGAGTTCAGTTTGTTGTTCTTTATCAACCGGTTGGTTACAGGACATCATGGTTAACCAACTGGAGTCAGGTTACGCATACAGAATGCACCTTAGGTAACATTTCAACTGCCACACTCTAAACACTGCTAACAAAATCATTTGTTGCATCAACTGCATACAGACTCAGCCAGGTTCTATTAAGCAGCATAACAATGACCAATGTTAACCTAAGGAGACATTCTGAATTGGAGACACACAATTCCTCAAACAACAATTCAATTCAGATATCACTAAAATATTCCACTTTAGCAATTCTGTCTCCTAGCAACCTCCCTATTCTGTTTTCTAGCAACTGCACTTAAACCTGATGTTCTGTCTCTAGGCAACTGTGCTGAACCTCACGCTTTGTAGCTTACAACCTTCTCACACCTCACGTTCTGTTTCCTACCATAAGTATGTGTGTTCACACCTGCAGCTGGAGAGTGAGACGTGACACGGTGATTCTGCACATCAGAAGATGCTGCGTTGACAGTAACTACAGGCACAGCTGGTGACATCAGTGACAGTGACACTGGTGAAATCGGCTGCGGTGACAGTTGCCGCGGTGATGACGACGTTGACTGGAGTGGAGACTGAAAATGTGGGGGTGGCGCAGGGTGGGCCGCAGTGTGGCGCTGCTGCTGCTGCTGGTATGATGCTGGCGACGTCGCTAATGACGACAACATCACCGGTGCAGGAGGAGATGGGCTGATGACTTGAGACCCAATCGACGTGTTCATTAACTGACTGCGTTGCAAGTCTCGCGAGTTCAATGTTCCTGTTCTCGGTGAAGCACCGACCGACATTATCCGTGAACTTGTAGACCTGCATATGCCACAAGCAAAGGATTGTCTTTGCTAACATTGTCAACATGTTCGGCATTAAATCACGACTCAGAATGCCTTTATGTCCCCTGTAAAGTTGCTTCAAGGTAAAATAAATTTTGCACTCTGACGCCGTTCGATAAGCCCTCAAAACATACCGTCTCAGATATCTTTCGCAGTTTTGTCTACCTGCGGGAATCAAAATAAAACGAAATAGGGCATATAACCTCAATTTTGGCCAATCACCCAAAAAACAAATCTACTATTCCCTGCACCAAGCAAAGACAATTTAAATATTTCACTATCTTCATCCAAGACTTTTAAGCAATCAGTTACACAGAGCAAAAAGAAAAGAAAGAACTAGGTCATCAAAATGCGGCAACGCACATCCATTCACCCTGAATGCAACTGTAAGGATGTCACTGGGGTTATGAATAAGGTGGAATTATAGAGAGGGCACCAAAATGTGAAAGCTCATGTGACCATAATCACACCATTTTCTGTAACCATTAGCTAGTACTTGCCATGGTTAATTTGTGTACCAATCTTGAGGGATACCAAAATTTATAAAGGGGCTATGTGATACAAGCCATGCCCCTAGCCCCAAAATTCATTCGAACAAGACTGAGCTATTAAACAGCAAACAACTTCTTTTGGATGACACCCAAAGCTGCATGTGTTCCAATTAAATGTCTGCAAAGATGGCATATAAATAACAGAATAACTTGGAGCCTGTCATAACCTTCTTGCACCACAAATGCAACAAGGTGTCGCCCTAACGGGACGTAACACTACTGGCCCGCCATGCAGTGTTACCGTGGAGCTATAATTAGACTGGAGGCGGCATGATGCCATCACCTGGCCTGCAAGGGTGAAGCCACCTGCAGGCCTGCCGTGGAGTGTTACAGACAACGACAGATGACAACGACAGACGACGACAGATGCCAGAGATCAAAATAATACTGGCCCCCTACACTATGTGTAGGCGGGCCAGTAATAACAACTGTCCAAAGTAATTGGCAAAAGACTGCATCATGGCAACATGAAAAAATGCAGAAATATAGTTCCAGACAGATAGATAATAACAGACACATAATAACTGATTTTTGTAACTATGCTTTGCCAACAGAATGCAGTAACATTACAGAAGCTCTAATAATGCAGTGCAATAAGTAAATAGCAAACCGATGAAACGGTGGACGTTTGACACAATTGTCTCGCACATATTCTGACAACTGCTTCTGAGTTCTACCACTGTACCTGAAAATGCAGTATACATAGCCAACTCAATGCAACTACTCATCCATAGCTGCAGTAACAACAACAACATAAACAGCAAATGTAGTACCTAAAATCCTCACCCATCATTGTTTATTGTCACGACCTCCTCTTAAATTTTAGTACCCCCTTTTAATTCCAATCATGACCCCAGTGACTTTGCCATCCATATGCAGTTGCACAACGAATGGCACCCAGCTTTCTGGTGCCCTTGTTCGTTTATCTCCTCTGTCAGCTAATTTCTTTTTAAAAATGCCATGGATTTTGTCAAATGTAACAGTGCACCCACCAAAGGACAGTGTACTAACTGTGCTAGTCTGTGTACTATTTGATATGATGCTATATGCACTACGGCAGTGAAAGGGTTAACAGGCAATCAACACTGAGTTATTCTAGCCTGAATTTGGAGCCTCGGCTGATGAGGTTGCCACGGTGACGAGTCAAACGCTTCACCGACTGACAGCGAAAGAACGCGTGGTTCTCCAGACAAAACTTCCAGAAATTCTTGCACACATCACGCGTGTCGAAGTAGAATTCTACCGTGTCCTTGTAGAATCCCTGAAAATACAACTCACTGTTCTCAGCCATCACTGCTCTGGGCACAAGCATCAGCCTGTCACAATAAACTGTATGGTGGCACAACAGGTAGGCATTAAACTAGTTACCTGTAGGTCGCATTACGCAGTCATGCAGGGACCCTAGGCAAGTCATTCATTCAAGCCAATCACGTGTCTCTGTTCGTGAAGCAGTATCGATTTGTACCAACCAAAGGCAGTGATGCTCTAAAGTAACCGAGGGCCTTCTGGAAAGTAACAGCAACATCCTGTTGAGTTTATGACTAACATTACCTGCGTGCTACCTGCCAAGCAGACCACCAGCGGATCCTGTGGTCTGTGAGGGACTATGGGAATATCTCACCTTTAGTATCTTACCTTTCTGCAAAACTAGACACATGAACAACGTCTAGAGCAGCTGAGGAACATTCACAAGTTAGTTAGCTTGAGTTTAACGTCCCCTTTGAGCACAAATATGGCTATATCCGATATAAAAGGTCAGGGGTGAAGAGCTATCCCTACCCAGTGAAAGAAGGCCAGCGATATATTAATCTCAACGCTAGCCGCCTTTTTGTTCACAAAACGTGTCGTTGTTTTTACCTTCAATGATCAACAGCAGTTTACTAATACTAATTCTACAACTGGCAGTTACTAACAACTGAAATAACATTCAATTAAATGGTAGTCCGGACAATCGAGTAATATCTGTGACAGCCATTCCATCAAGTAGTTGGAAAACAAAACAGTGTCATTTTTGTCAAGTCTCAAAATGTATACCAGTAATGGATTTATGGAATCACCATATGGTTATAAATTTGTAACAGCAAAGTTTCTATGCATTATTAACATCAAAAATGACTATCTGGCAGATATACTGACTACTGACTATATGAGTACAGAACGTTCCAACATGATACACATGCCAGACTTATTGGGTACTGGCACTGGTAAATGGAGGTAAAGCAATCAACCTCCCATCACACAGAAAGTCGTTGCAGTGATTTCCCTTGCTGGCAGCAGGAATGGCATCTGGTCACACAAAGGTTTTGCACCAATCACTGCTCAGTATTAAGAGGGCAACTGGCTATCCCAAGATTCATCTGGAAAAGCCATCAAACTGGCCTGTGTGTATGTCTATATATATACATTCAATAATGGACACAGCAACGTACATATCCTTCAGGATGCAGCTTAACAAGAAACTTTCTGCGCCTGAAACTCAGCTTCCGTATCTTGGCCCATGAGAACGTGTTGATGCGGACCAAGTTTTGGAAGACAAGAATTCCCATGTGAGTGACAGACAGATGAAGTGTCACACGTTCATGATCCTGCACGCCAACAGCACTGATAATAATCCGCAGCGTAACAGAAAACTACTAGAACCTACCTGAATGACACTCACACACCTGAGCACTTCGTACAGGTAGCTACTGTATTTGGTTTAGGTGTTTGTGTTTCTTTCCAACTCATGCTATTGCTTGTGTCGTGGTTAGTTTTTGTTGAAATTTTGTGTTCTTATTGTATATTATTCGCTGGCTATCATCAATGTGGTCAACGGTCTACATGTTCAATGGAGAGATTTGACTTTGAAAGAGATGAATTGGATGTTAAACCCGATTCACTCACTCACTCACCAACACTGCATGCACTCGACTAAAAAAAGACCACATCTTTACACAGACAAGTCACAAAGATCTATAAAGGTATCTGCTCTGCATTTGTTGTGATAAAATTAGAGTACAATCCAAAGTTGCTTACTTGATGATGGGCTCTGGCGTTCTGATATAATATACCAATAACAAAATATATAATAAAACAATTTTATAGGACAGACAGACAGACAAACAGACGGGCAGACAGCTGTAAGTTCCTATTAGTATCATATGCCATGCTCTGCATATGTGATCCAATAACTGCATGATATTAACCATGCCAAGACACAGACATCATTCACCTTGGCAGGATAAAGACGCAGTCCAAAGTGTTCTATTTTACGAGCAGTGTTCAGCAGACAGAGGTCGGCGTCAGCTGGGCTTTGACCACTGCAGTTGTATCAACCACACGATAGCATGCATTACGTAACTCGAATCTCTATTACGTTTAAAAAAAACAACCCCAACAAATCTGCTATAGTACCATCAAGACATTACATGAGTAATAAATTATTAGTAATACCACCCTCTGTGTTTTCCAGGTGAATCAGTTATCCGTTTCCATCCTGCTCTTCTTCCTCCACCTGTTCTGGAAGAGAAACTCTTGGGATAAATGGCACACATTTTTCACAGGCCAAGTTCCCTTCCTGCCACCCTATAAACAGTGTTAAAGTCTCACTGAAGAAAATTAGTACCAATAACAAGGTGTCGCCCTAACGGGATGTAACACTACTGGCCCGCCATGCAGCCGTGCAGGTAAAATTAAACTGGAGGGAGCATGACATTATCACCTGGCCTGTACGGGTGAAGCCGCCTGCAGGCCCACCATGGAGTGTTACAGACGACGACAGACGACGGTGACAGACGACAGACGACGACAGACGCCAGCGACCGTTACAAGTCTGGCCCCCTACACTATGTGTAGGCGGGCCAGTAATAATACTATACAATGTGGAGATGGTACACCTATCAATAAGAATTTTCTCCCTATCCAAATGCACTAGTTGCCATTAGCAAGTGCATGCAGGAAGTAAAACGTCTCCCTTCCAGTTCCAAACTGTGTGTGCCGGCTAATACAGGTGCACCCGTATAACAGCCACAAACAGTTGTTGTTCTATAATTACCAGTTCTAAACAGATAAAACAAACTTGTCAGTCAGTGTCTAATGTACTACCACTACCTTCAAGAAGCAGGACTTGTAACGTTTGTACTGATTGGTTTTTAATTTGTAGTTTTTTTTCTTCATGAATTTTATGTCATGGTTCCATGCAGGAGACAAAGCTAGCTATTAAACAGCCTTTTAGCATTTCTGTACCGTATTCTATCGAATACACTAAATATCATACAACTCAGTGAAACCAATTACCAACAGCAAAGCTTCACAACTATAAAGTAACAGAGAGTTAGTGATGGGCAATCTTACAAATGTTCACGGTGATGTCCCATTATCTTCATTTCAAGCTGTTCTGTCTGGTGAGGTAGAAGTTTCATTGACCTGAGGTAGCCAGTACCATAGCCAAGCTCCGCCTCCACATAGTCACCACATTCAGCTGTCAATCAACATACACCTTACACACCTGCACTGCGTGATAATCATGCACATTCAGTCTGCATTTTAATTAACACTATTATTGACTAAAATTGCCAAACATTGCAGTTTAACAACGTACTACACAAAAAACAGTCACATTCATTGACTTTCTCTCATACAGTAAACGTTCTGCAGTATGTGCTGTTGTGACCCTTTGTTTGCCATCTGTCATAAACCACTCCCCATTTGGGATGGGTCCACAAAAGAAACCCTCTGAGATAGCTTCAGCATATTTCTACAATCAACAGTGCCAAAGTAAGCAAGTAAGTGTAAGCCGCATAGCAAAAGTCTCAGAGTGCCGAAAGCAATGAAAGGTATATCAGCCACAAATGACTGAAAATAAATTTAAGTTTAACAGAACAAGGTTGAGTTACATTGTTCATGTGTAATGTTGTGCTCAAAATGCTCTCAGATTGATTTTTCTGGGGCATTATTACAGGCGTATATTTCCCCCAAAAAATCTACAAACTTATATTCTTGCTTGAATGACGATGTGTGTTGTTTGTGACAAGAGTGGTTGATCTTATATTCATGTTAGTAACTCGAATGAGCTGCAATTACTCTTACGTCCAGTTCTATAATGAAGGAGTCTTGTAAATGGTGTAGCCTATTATGGTACATTTTGCCTTTCTCATTTTGACTGTTGTGCATACACCTAAAGTTGTGTGTCGGTTTTCTAGAGACTGGTGTGCTGCAATCAGATGTCTTTGTCATGTTAACTTCAAAAAATACTTAAGCCTACTTATTTAAAAAGATATCTTGGCACTAATAAAAACAAAAGTGTCGCCTTAATGGGATGTAATTGTACTGGCCAGCCGTGCAGTGTCGGCCGCCCGACCGCCCACGCGCCCGGCCCGCTCGCCCGCCGGCAGCATTACAGACGACGACAGACGACAGTAAA
>Ga0209780_1001846_pt1 | contig 14498 bp, 8 predicted proteins | sample WorMetexBAHAMAS2_FD_187384 | JGI IMG/M metagenome (GOLD analysis project Ga0209780, IMG submission 187384) | Marine gutless worms symbiont microbial communities from Max Planck institute for Marine Microbiology, Germany - Inanidrilus exumae... | ecosystem: Host-associated > Annelida > Digestive... | reverse complement strand
AGGGCCAATTGCTTTCGGTCTTGGCCGTATCGGAATGCCATATCGTTCTCCTTGATTTTACAACCTATATATCACCTATCGATACGGTTATTCAGTAGTAATTGGTACATAATTATGACACAGTCTGGAAGGCAGGAATCCAGTAAACAGCAGAATGACTCTGGATGCCGGATCGAGTCCGGCATGACGAGCTCGTACTTTTTACGAGACTATCAATGATGGCACTCGCTATATTACAGAACGAGGGAGGCTCACATTATGTTGACAAAAAGCCAGGAAGAGCTGTCCTGCGACGTGTTGGTCATTGGTGGTGGTGGTGCGGGTCTAAGATCGGCCATTGCCGCCAGAATGGGCCATGCCGATGTGCTCCTTGCCGCCAAAACCAGGTTAGGTCCCGGCTCCAATACCTATATTTCCAAGGCCGTCATTGCGTCGACCGGATATGGGACTCCGGATGACAATGAAATCGCCTATATTGAAGATACCGTCAAAGGCGGATGTTATCTGAACGATCAAGCGATGGTCACCAAAGTGGCGGAGCGCGCGCATTCCGAAATCACGTTTTTACAGGAATGCGGCGTGCCGTTCGCCGCCCACGAGGGGAAACCTCGGATCTTAAAACTTCCCGGCCACCGGTATCCCCGCCATGTTCACGGTGCAAAGTGGGTTGGCAGCGATCTTGTCCGTCCACTCAAGCGCCGCGCAGCGCAGGTCGGCGTCCGCTTTGCGGAGCAGCTTCTTATCACCCGGCTCATGGCGGCTGACAATCGTATCTGTGGGGCCGCCGGTATTACCACCGATGGCCGGTTTTTTGCCATTCACGCCAGGGTGGTCATATTGGCCACCGGCGGATACGCCCAAATTTATTTGAACACCAATAATGTGCCGGGCACCACCGGGGATGGCCAGGCGCTGGCCTATGATCTGGGTGTCCCGTTGAAAGACATGGAATTTGTCCAATTTTATCCCACAGCAGCAGGCAAACGCGGCAGCAGAATCATCCTCTATGAGCAGATGTTGGCGCAACCGGGCGTGGCGTTGTGCAACGTTCTGGGCGAAAACATACTCGAGCGCAATGGCATTGCCGACCCCACCCAGGTGACCCGGGATCGACTGGCACAGATCATGACCCATGCAATCAGCCAGGGAGATTCAGAGGATCGGGGAGTCTTTTTCGATTTAACGGCGCTTACCGAGGAGACGGCCAGGCGATTGTCGTTCATCCTGCCGTCCAGATGGTGGAAGGGGGATAAAGTGATCCGGGTGGCCCCCACCACCCATTTTTGCATGGGCGGAGTGGTTACGGATCAGAATGGGGAAACGCTCATGAAAGGCTTGTTCGCGGTCGGGGAGGTCACCGCCGGTGTGCATGGGGCAAACCGCCTGGGGGGGAATGCCCTGGCCGAAATTTTCACCATGGGTTCATGGGTCGGGAAGATGGCGGCCCAACGGGCCGGAGATATCGGGCCGGCGTTGGTACCAAAGAATGCCTTTGAGGAAGAACGGGCAAGGCTGGAAGGGGCATTTTCCAGCAAGGGGAAGAGCGTAAAACAATCGATTAACGAGTTGAAGCGACTCATGTGGAACCGGGCGGGTGTGATTCGCGACGGAAAAGGGCTTGCAGAAGCGGTAAACCGATTGCAGGAACCCGGGCCCGGGATTGCCGTTTCGAGCCCCACGGATCTCATCAAATATCAGGAGTTTCAAAACATGCGGTGCGTGGCCAGAATGGTGAGTCGCGCTGCACTGGAACGCACGGAAAGCCGAGGCTCCCACTTCCGGACCGATTACCCGGAAGAAGACAACCGGAAATGGTTACAGAATATCGTTCTGCGTAAAGGCGAGACGGGCATGAGCTTTGAAGTCAAGCCCGTTAACCTGGACATTGTTGATGTAAAAGAAGGTTCACCAAATGTGTAAATGTGAAAACCGTTCCCCAATTGCATAGGTACTCTGTCCTCCGCCCTCCGACATCCGACATCCGACCTCTGCCCTCTGTCCTCCGCCCTCTGTCATCTGCCCTCTGCCCTCTGACCTCCGACATCCGACCTCCGATATCTGTCGCTTCCCACCCCATCTTTTCATTCCAAAATCCGCAATCCAAAATCCAAAATTCTCTACCCTGCCCTCTGTCCTCTGTCCTCTGACATCTGTCCTCTGTCCTCCGCCCTCTGCCCTCCGCCCTCTGACTTCTACCAGCCCCGTCCCCTATTTCCATTCATTAACTGTAAAATCATGCTTTGTGTAGTCAACTTCGGGTTCGTAATAGAGCGCCTGTTTCGGTACTGATTCCTTTACCACTATTTTATTATTTTCAACCTGCTCGATAAAATGGTCGTGAAACACTTGGTGATCTTCAGCACGAATCTCTTTGTCACCTTGCGGAAAATCTATACTCCCTTTAACCTTCATTCCTTCCAAGGACCTTATAATTCCAGGATTGTCATGTCGGTTATTCCATCCGCTTTTTTCAATCCCGTATTTAATGAAGTGAACGTATTCCCATGAAGCATAGCAAAATGAAAGAACCGCAATACTTCCATCGCTCCCAAGTCCTTCAGGATCAACGCCCAAAAAAGTGCGGTACTCTTTATCGTAGCGTTGAAGTCTTTTTTCAACATATTCACTACGATGAGGGTACTGAGTGACGTACCAGAGGTTTTTCCCAGCCACTCCTAGATCTTTCAGCGCATAGCCTTCAAGCATTGAGCCATTACCAATCACAGTAATCTCATCGCCAAAAAGATAATGTAGTTGGGCCATTATGTTGCGAGCGTCTCGTCCGAAAAAGCCAACTACTATTACGTCGATATTTTTCGGGTTGATTTTCTTAATGTAAGGTAGCAGATCCTTAGTTGGAAATGGAACGAATTCCTCTCCGACATAAGTCCCCCTAGTTTTCTTGACCATATCAGCAGTCTCTCTGGCTACCGATCTCCCCCAGGCATAATCTGCAGCAATAACGTACCAGCGCTTACCCCAAGATTGTATGCCATAAGCCTCTAGGGCTTTCATGGTTAGCCGCACATTAGTCATGCCCCGGAAAATATACCGATTTCCCTTATCTGCGGTAATAGAAACTGCCGATCCATTGGCAAAATATATGGTATTGTATTTTTCTGCGATAGGTGCGCAGGCAATGTTGATTCCAGAATGAACATCTCCAATAATGAAATCAACTCTTTCGCGTTCAATAAGTTTCCGCATTGCCCTGATGCCGTCCTGTACATTGCTCTTAGCATCTTCAACGAAATAACTAATTTTTCTGCCATTGATACCACCCTCGCGACGTGAATTGATCTTTTTTACAGCCGCAGCTGTGGCACGGTGACCCCACATTCCGTAGGAAGCAAACGGCCCTGTAAGCGAGAATTGTCCTCCTAGTCTAACTTCACTCTCTCTTCCCAAGAGAGGGTTTTGGATTAAACTAAACAATGTAGCACCTGCCACTCCTTTTATAAATGTCCGTCGAGTTAAGGATTTATTGTAAGGTGCTTTAGCTTTCATAAAAAATCTCCGTCCCTTTCTATTCTGAAAAATGATGGTATATTAATTAGAACCTATCTCAAAAATGTGGATCAGGGTTCAGGGCAAGGCACGGGGCAACGAAAAAGCGGAGCATACACGGTAGTATGTGAGCATTTTTTGTTGGCCGTAACACCGCACTGGGCCCTTAGACGCGTTTTTGAGATAGGTTCTAGCAAGTTAAGTCTCAAAAACTCCCGCGTTTTCCGCGCTTAAATTAAAACTGATCGCTCTTGACAATTGCCATGCCAGTTGGCCATTCAATAACATGAACCATTTCAGTTTGTATTGACAAATCAAGCAGATCACGCGCCCTGTTCCCGTTTCCTTCTATAAAGGCAGATAGTGCGCTGTAAAAGTATGCTTCGCACTGTTTTACCGGATCGGCAGCGGCCAGCGCAAAAAATTGACGCTCATCTATTTCCTCTAATAGAAAGGAAACAATTTTTGGGGTCCATGTTGGGGGATTTGAGCGTGGTACGTCTCTTAGCAGCTCTTTTGCTTCTTCTGGTTTTCCCATCATCACGAGCGAGAAATAAGTTAAAACTTTTAAGTAGGTATCGTCGGGATATGATTCCTTTGCATATCGGATTGAGGCATCATAATCACCATCTGCAAAAGCAAGCCAAGCCAACTTGAAAAATGCCGCCTTATCATTTCGACCACTCCATGATACGTCTTGATACAGTTCCATTGCCTCTTTAAGGTTTTGCTCCAGGAAGGCAATATCACCTAAGGTCATCCACAACAAATCTTGTGCGTCTGAATCTATATTTTCATCTCTTGACTGATACATTTTCAACAAGTAATTTCTAGCGTTATTGTCAGTTCCATTCAGTGCCTGCCAATAACCGTAAGCAACCTGAATCCTCCATTTGCTCTTAGGATCTTTTTCTAATTCGATTGCTCTTTCCAAAAGCTTGCCGGCACTTTCATAATTTCCTTGCCCAATGTAGGACTCAGCCCATATGTATAATATTAAGGATTTTTCAGGGTCCTTCTCTGAATATTCAATTGCCCTTGTGAAATATTCCTCCGCAGAGGCGAAGTTTCTCTCTAGGGAATCGATATAACCTAAAAAGGTTAAGGTGTCACTTTCATCACCGTCAATATATAAAGATTTTTCTAGTAGACGTCTCGATTTTTGTGATAGTACCGAGTCCATCTCGGCATATCCGGTTCTCTCCATTTCTGTTTCGTAAATTGAAAAGGCTTGGTTTGTATATACCTCAGCAGGTAAGAATTGAAAGACAAAGGGTCGATGTAAATTCGCGATTAGTTCAGTGGTTTGTTTTCCAATATTGTCTTCCCTTACTTTTTCTTCAATTCGATTATAAAGGTGGAACAAGTCTATCATGGTCGGTCTAACTTTGTCCAAATTGTTTAAACGACCATCAAAGTTATGATCATTTATTGACCATAAGAGCGTTTTAGTAAATAAGCTATTTTTTCCGTCTCCAGCCTTTACGAGGCTCCAGGACTCTTGAGTCCCAGCTAATAAAATCGCCCAATCCGGAGGTAAGGTAACAATATTTTTAAACCTTCTTTTTTTCGGGAATGCATCTTTTTTATCCTTCATATCAGCTAAAATTTGGGGCCTTTCATACATTTGTGTATCAATTTGGTCTTTCATTGATAACGGAGAATAGATTGGCAAGTACAGGGCGTCGAGTATAAGAAGCGCCTCCGTTGGATTCAGAGCCCGTTCTATTCTCTCTACAAGTTCTTCCACATTAATTCCATTCCTTGACGGTTCTTTTATATCTGTATCATAAGGCAGTATAAATAAGTTATTCTCCTCATCATCGTATATGTACCCTGAAAAATAAATAATAATTGAATCGCCACTTGTGCTATCAAAAGTGTTTTTCATTTTTTTCCGTATTGAATCGTAGATCACTTCTTTTGTTGCTTGTTCATCGTAAAGGGAAATTATACGATCCTGAAAAATGGTAGTTGCTTTCACTATATTGATCGAAAAATCCTCTGCATTCCTTCTCGCAAATTGTAGATTCGGCAGCTTTGAATACTCACTCAATCCAATTACTAGCGCGACACTTTCTCTCTGAGGTTGCCTGAGAATATGAAATGTCTTTTTTAGGGCAAGTCCATATGAGGTAGTCACTGAGGCTTCAATTAGGTTCGTGCCTTCTTTTAAGGGAACACGGAAATAATAATGTTTTTCTCTTGGCGATTTTTCGTGTAGTTTCTCTCTTGGCAATAAGGCTCCGTTTACAGCCAGTTTGTGGATGTATTGGCTATCAGTCACATCCTCAGAAACCACCGTTTGGATTTTTATCTCCTCTTCCGTTGTCCATAATCCGTCAAGATATTTCATTTGGGGAACAATTAGTCTAATGCTATCTGTTACCACTTTATTTTTTAATTCATTCCATATATTTTCTCTTTCTTTTTCAAATCGTATGTAGTCTTCTAAATAGATTTGAATTTCATGCCAAAAACTTATAGTCCCTTCATACTTTTCTTTTTCAATCTTCTTTATCCTGTAAAGTATTTCAAAATCCTGTAAAAGCTTTTGTATATCATAGGTTGCGTTTCTGACTATCGAAAGTTTCGGCAGAATGTACATATCCCTGTCATTTTCAATATTTTGAGGGAATAACATATCCAAAGATACCGGGACAAATGGAGCCGTAGGATTATTGTTAATAAATTCTGCCTCAAAGGTCTCCAACCCTTTTGTATCTTTTACAGTAATTTTTAAATAGTTCCCGTATGGTGATAAGGGTATCGATTCCTCAATCTTGTAATCAGTTTTCTGTTGAAGTTTACGAATTAATACAGGATTGTTGTTTACTTCGATAGTTAATTTTTCTAAACCTGTATCAGATGTTACTTTTCCACGGATTATTATATATCCCTGTTTTTCTGATGGCTCCTGATAGTATTCAAGATATGGTGCCTGGTGCCTTTCTCCTTTTGCTGGCGCAATTGTAGGGCTCCGAGTAGCGTCCGACATCATAACGGGAGATTGCTCATTTTTCGTCTCTTTTCTCACATTATTATAAATATAGGCAAATGCTTCATTCAGCGATACTTGACCATCCCCATTTGTGTCTCCTTTTCCATCTAGCAGATCTAGCAAAAAAAGTGTAAAATATCCATGCTTATGTTCTTTAGATTCACTAGCCGGGTCTGTCCCACGGCTAGATGCAAGAATTTCTATTTTACCTCCAAGTGAAAGTTCTTCTAGCCATTGATTAGCGGCAAGCTTATCTTCGATGTTTTTACGGTCAGAGTTGCTGATAGGCTGGCTTATGAACACAGATCTTCCATCACTGTATTTTTTTATTTTTCCCTCGTATGTGCCTTCTCTCCAGGCGAATGACGTGTCCAGTAGAATATACACATTAAGGTTTCTTATCGCCAACATCCTGCCAAGTTCTGTTAAGTGTATTGCTGAAAATGGGAGTTCTTCTGGATCTATATTTGCCTCATAAGGTAGCAGGTAATGGGTAACACCCAAGACCCCCCTGCCCTGTATCGCAGTTGCCGAAAGTCCTGAAAAATAAAATACTATCGTATCATCAGGCCCGGCTTTTCGCCTGATTTCTATTAGATTATTCCGTATTTTCTGCCAAGTAGCGTCTCTTCCTATTAACCTGATAAGCTTTAATTCCACCCCTTTAAGGTTCTCGGGAACCCATTCATGAATACGATCAGCAATTACTCTTGCGTCTTGATAACAAAATTTACAATCAGGGACCTCTGGATACTTATAATCACCAATTCCTATGATGACGGCCCACAATCGACGCATGCCTCTATAATAAGTTATACGAAGCACTTTTTTATCAGTTGAAAGAGCACCAGTATGACTTATGGGTATAATTTCGATGATGTTCAATCCTTCCTGCAAATGAATATTATGATTAAATCTGACAGGTGAGATAGGTTGAATATCACGTGAAATAAGAACTTTTTGGTTGTGATAAATTCTGTATCCACCCACACCACTTTCGTGCGTAATTATACCAATTAACGAAAATAGTTCACTCCCTGTTTCCGATATGGGTCTGGATGTCAATTCAACCACTGGTTGGGTTAATTCTTCCCCTTGAACGGATTCTTGTAAATTAAAGAATATGGCAGTTATAAAAATGAGAAAACTCACCGACCAGATCAATTTCTGATACCACTTTGCGCAATACTGCGAGTTTAAAAGTATAATTTTCTTAACTTTCATGCTGTAGTCCTTATTTCATGTAATCACTATGCCTCAGCTTCAAACGTTTACCTTTTGTCACTCCATATTCCATTGGATCTTGACTTTCATTTTTCATTATACTTCTATTGTCGTTTAAAAATTGATCCATGAAATAAGCTAACTTCTCATATACTTCTCTTAGATTAATTTCTATTTTATCTTTTTTATTATTAAATTCCACCCTATCTGCATTTATTTGACAGGGGCTGTCACCACAATTTTTATCATCATTAAGATCGATATTAATTTCCTTTGCTGCAATTATTTTCTCTACCGCATACAGAAAAGCGAAAGTAAACAAGCCATGCCCCTTTCTACTTTCGTCATGTTGATCTGGATATGATAAAGTAACGAATTTCATCTCGCCATTTTCAATATAAATTTCATACGCCTTCTGATTATGCTGTGAGGCAAGAAAAGCGTATCGAGAGCTTGATTCGAAATTATTCCAATGTCCCTTCCACTTGTTTGGAAGCTCACTGAAGGCTGATTCGCTGGTAACGAAACCCATGGATAGCGCTCGGGCTGTCAGGCCTTGATTAGATGCCACTGAACCACTAAAACAGGAATCCTGAATCAGTACGACGTGTTTTGCTATGAATTTAAGCCATCTTACCCAATCGCTTAGAGGGATAAAATCAAAATCATTGAAACTTTTTTTATCTTCAAAAGTTGGATTTACGTTAGACGGCACAAGAAAAAAATCGTCGACGGACCGGAATCCATGACCAGAATAGTATACAAAAACGATGTCTTCCGTTGTTAGCTGACTGCCGATATCTTTTCTTAGGGTTCTATGTATATTACGCCGGGTTGCTTCGTTAGCGGTAATTTTTTTTATCTGATTTTTAGGCACACCGAGAACTTCTACTAAGAAGCGTTCGACGCTATCAGCATCATCATCCGGAAAATGCAGATCATTAATACTTTCATCTTCATAGTTATCTATGCCTATAATAACTGCATAGATTTTTGGTTTAGGTGGCTTCAAATGCATAATTTCTGATTCAAAAATCTGGAAACAACTGCCTCGCTCGCATTCATTTCGATCATCAAACTCGATTTCTAGAATAACCTTATACTTTTCTGGTTTCGGAACCTCTATTGATATATTATTTTGTTTTGGTAGTTTGAGCTCCGTACCATCATCAATCATTTCCTTGCTTTCGCTATCACGTAAATAAATCTTCCACTCCCAGGGACGGCTCCTTTCCGACCTTGGATCTTTGTGGTCTATGTCAACCGTAAAATTTACTTCAAGGTTCTTCCAATATTTCTTACTCTTAGTAACTTTAGGGGTCTCCACAAACCTGATACCTGCCCATGTCGAAGAAGCGAAAGTTATCAGACTTATAGTAACAATAGACACCATAAATTTTTTATAACCAGACATTTTCAAAACCTCCAGAGCATGAAATTGTCCGTACATTTACCAGGAGTTGCCATAAGGATTAACCGTTCAGCTTATAGCAGAAAGTACATACCCGTAGTGCTGTTTTTTCTTCCTGCCACGTTTCTGGCCAATTTCAGACTTAGCATTTATTCAGTCAAACTTGATATCCGGATAACTCAGATTCAATCATTTTGTATTATATTTCATTTCCAAAGCTTTCTCGACGGTAAGCTTTTCTAAAGTAAGCTCAGGCTCTTGACCAATATCCTTCCCCAGCAAGCCTTCTTTCTTAAGCTCATATGGAAGGTATCCCATCCATATAATGGTGTCTGAGATGACTTCCATTGTGTTTTCATAATCTGCAGATTTCTTAACAGTAACTCCACCACCGATTTTTAACTTGCTGGCTGCCTCTATTCCCGTCTCAAAAGCACTATTTTCTGAGAACGTATATCGAACTGTTTTCGAACCAATGGTCCCGAGTACAAGGATTTTCTGTTGACCATACTGTTGCTTGCATTTTTGTGGGAAATTTCGCTTAATTTGCTCGTCCTCAACAAGCCCCTCGGGTATTTGCCTAGTCACCAATGTTCCAAAATCCAATTTTACAGCTGTAACTTTACTCCGCTTCAGCTCAGTGCTAAGATCGGTAGCAGCCGCTTTGGGAAGAAACAACCCAAGTGCACCTCCTATCTCAGTACTGCTTTGCCCATCGACACTCGGAGGCAATCGAACGCCACTGGTGGTTTCCAGTGCAAAACAATCAGTACTCTTACGCACTAGCACCTCTGCTCCCTTTCGGTACCTGATGATTGCCCCGGGTTTAAAAATCTCACCGTGCCCAGGCAATGAATAAGGAACATACCCTCCTTCAAAGTATTCCAACAGAGCTTTTTCGACAGGAACAGCGTCAACTTTAACGCCAAGACCATTGCACGAAAATAGGAGCGCCGCAGATACTAACACTGTGAGACCTCTTTTAATACGAATTGTACCTTTCATCTTTCACCTCTCAGGGTTAGGCGATTCGGCCAGATGTCATATAAGCTTTTAGCAACCTCTCTAAAGAATCTGAGAGGCGATAGCCTCGTACTCCAAAGTTTATTTAACAATACAATTTCCGTTATCTGATTTGTTTCGTTATTCTTGGAAGACTTAACTTAAAAGTGACCTTCCAGGCTCGAATTCGATATCCAGCAGGGTCGGATCAGAAATCTAACAGAGCGGTGGATCGTGCTTCTGGAACAGCGTTGAGAAGATGCGGTAATTCAGTTTGAGCGGGCTACAGCAGGGTAAAGTTTCAAAAGAATCGCGGAGAATCTGTGAAGGAGTTAGGAATCTTTCAAAGGAATTTGGTCCGTATTCAGATTCAAGATCCTCTTACGATCTTTCTATAGACAAACTTACCGTATGTTGCAACTAAAAACCTGATTTTTCTCGTAATTATCTTTAAGCCTCGGATTCATAGCATGAATTTGTCAGGCTATTGCAAACGCTAAACGTAGCACGTTCCGTGTCTGTTACATTCGGTAGATGGTCCCAGAGACCAAAAACGGATTCTATATGGTTTCTCTAATCTCAGCCAAGTGTTAGTCTTCTTCGAAAATTTCCAAATTCAGTAATGGGTCTTTTTATCGAAGCTAAATATCCTAATAGCGAATTTTGTGCCAAGAGTTTAAGATTCTGATTTTATTCGGTCTTATTTTCCTGCGAGAGAGCAGCTGCACAAAAAAATGTGCACATTGCACATTTTTTTGTGCAGTTTCGAATGGTATACAAGAATTTGCTGGATTTTTTTACCATTTAAATTTCTATACTGGAATTTCAGTTCATCCTTTCACTTGAATCTTACCCGCCTCAGGCGTGCAGGTGAGCCTCAGAGAGCGACGGCGGATGATCTCCGACATCTGACCTCCGATATCTGTCGCTTGCCACCCCATCTTTTCATTCCAAAATCCGCAATCCAAAATCCAAAATTCTCTACCCTGTCCTCTGTCATCCGACCTCTGCCTTCTGCCCTCCGACATCCGACCTCCGACATACCCGTCCCTCTTCATTCCCTAATTTGGTCCACCCCCCGATCCCATGATATAATGTTAATCATTCTATAGGGCCCACCATAAAAGCGAGTTCTGATCTTTTCCGGGCGCAGGATAAGGAAAGGTATCAATGACGATTCACTGCAAAAACCATCCCACCCAGGCCGCCCAGTGGCAGTGCGGTAACTGCCTGGAAGTCATGTGTCCGCAATGCATCGATCGCCGTGAGAAGGGCTACCAGTTTCCGAACCAGTTTCTCTATTTCTGTGCAAAGTGCAATCGAGAAGCCCGCTGGATGGGGGCGGGCAATATTGTTGACCCCTTCTGGAAGCGCCTGCCGCGCTTTTTCACCTATCCGTTGCATTCGCGGCCCCTGATTCTGTTGGGCGTATTTTGTGTCATCACCATTATAGGGATGCTCACCCCCGGTATAGTCAGCCTCTTTCTCATGTTGATGAGCTACTGCGTGATGCTGCTGTATTCGTTTGCGGCGCTCAGACAGACCGCCCAGGGGAATCTCACACCGCCGCCGCTGAATAGTTCCACCCTGTCGAATGATTTTGGGCTGGTACTGAAACAGGTGGGGATATACGTGATCATCGGTGTGGCAGTTTTCTTTACAATCGCCAATTTGGGGATTTTCTTTGGCATTCTTGTCCTCGTGGTGGCCCTGCTGGGGCTTCCGGCTATGGTGATCCTGCTTGTGACAACGGGCAGCCTGATTCAGGCGGTCAATCCGATGATGTTTATCCCGTTGGCCTCGCGCATCGGATCGGGTTATCTGTTGATGTATCTTTTTCTGATTTTGCTCGGCGGTGCTCCCCAGGCGTTGGCCGGACAGATCGCGTCCATGGTTCCCACGGCTGTGATGCCGCTGCTGTCGACAGCCGCAAAGTTTTACTACATGCTTATTTCCTACCACTTGATGGGCTACGTGCTGATGCAGTACCATATGGAGATCGGATACACCATCGATGAGGAGAAATTCAGAGAGTCCGAAATATTGGCAGGCGAGCCGGTCGCCACTGGCGGAGATGAAAAAGCGCTGCAGGATGTGTCCCTGATGCTGCGCAGCGGCGAGGTCGAGGAGGCCATCGATCATATCCAGGCCTTCAGCCAAAATCAGACCATGAAATCGATGGAATTGTCACAGTTGTACCTGAAGATGTTGAAACTGAAAAAACGTAGCAAGTTACTGGTCGCCCATCTTCCCGTTCATCTCGGCATATTGGCAGGAGAAAACAAGAAGAACGAAGTATTGGCCGTTTATCTCTCGCCGCTGTTCCAGAAGAAAGGGGGGTCGCTGCCGGCGGAGACCCGGTTCAAAATTGCCGGCTGGTTGAACGAAAAGGGTAAAGACCAGAAGGCTCTCGACGTGCTTCAAGAGATCATCGACGAGGATAAGCAGTTGGCGCTTATCCCCAAGGCCCATTTCCGCATGGCTCAGATTTTGAACGACCGGATGTTAGAGCCTAGAAAGGCCAACGTGATTCTCGAAGACGCCATTGACAAATATCCCGAAAGCACCATCATCGACCAGATGAAGACCTATAAGTCCCACCTTTAACCTGAACGCTGCAATGCTTCCCGCAGTTCGGCCGCCTCAGGTGACTTGGGAAACCGTTTCAGGATGACCAGCCGGCAGCGTTTTACGAGTTCCGCTTTGCCGGCCTGTTTCCAGGCATCCGCCAGTCTAAGACAGGCGGCGGGCAAGCCGGGCATGTCGGGTTTGCTCTTGAGCAGCATGCCCAGAATCCGCTGGGCATCCTTGGGCCGTCCACTGGCGGTCAATGCCCTGCAGATGCTCAGAAACAATGCCGGCGGAAGTTTCGGCGTTTTAACGGCGGTCATGTAGCGGTCGTACGTCCTGATGAGTTCATCCCTGTCGTCCATGTCATGGGAAAGATGCTTCAGGTAGGCAACGGTCGTCGGATGGACATGGGGCTTTTCTGGATAGTGGCGGTCGATGCTGAACAACAGTCGGAGTATTTCGGGATTGTCCGGTTCTTCCTCTTGCAGTTCAACCAGCAGTTGGCGGGCCGACCCGAATTCCAGTTTGGACATGTGAGTCATGGCTTCTTCCAGTACCGGCGATGTGGTGTCTTCCTCGTCATCGCCCAGCACTTCAGTGTCGGTTTCCCGCCAGAATCGCCTGTGAAGAAAAGCCAGCCCCGCACCGCCGATGAGGCCGCCGATATGCGCCGTGTAGGCGACCTGACTGGCGCCGCCGAAGAACAGATAAAACAGCTCCTTGCCGATCCATACGGGCAGCAGGTAGATGGCCATGATCCGGAAGGTGTTGAAATAGAAGCCGACCGAAAAGAAGATACGGATTTTTTCTTTTCCGAACAATACGGCAAGCGCCCCCATGAGCGCCGCGATGGACCCCGACGCCCCCACCAGGGGGAGGGCTGAATAGGGATTGACGGCGTAAAACAGCCCGACGGCCGTCAAACCGCCGAGAAGGTAGATGATGGTATAGGATAACCGGCCGGCACCGTATTCCAGGATGCAGCCCACCAGCCAGAGAAACACCATGTTACCGATCAGGTGTCCCACGCCGCCGTGCAGGAACATGTAGGTGAAGGCGGTAGCCGGTTGATGGTAGATTGGGCGGAATCCCCATTTCACTGTTACGGAAGATTCGTATCGTTCCAGGAACTCGGCCCGGACTGACTTCCAGTCCGGGTAGACCGGGTCATCCCGCGGGATGATTTCATCGTTGTCCAGCGCCCGCTGGAATCGGCCGTCTCGGATGGATTGAAACAACAGGTCATGGAGGCTGTCTTCCTCCATGTTCTCAACGGCCGTCAAATCCTTTTCCGTATATGGATGGCCTTCCTTGAAGGCATGATAGCGGGGCAGCTCCACCTCCACCAGCCCGGATTCAACATAAAACTGCTGGGCCGTCATGGTCGCCATCATATCGCCCAATTGAAGGCCGACGTATATCCCCACATTAATCAGGATCAGCAAGATCGTGACAACCGGCGGGTTGCGAACACTGACTTTTCCAATGATGGGGATGAGAACCATGCGTAAAATTCCAGTGTATGAAAAATCGATTTGCAATTCATGCTATTAGCAGAATTGTTAAAAAAGATTATATCATGAATTCCGGGAGGTTAAAAACTAACGCAGTTTGTTACAGAGAGTGACCTACTTTAAAGGCAGGAATAAAGCTTAGACTGGTGTTTTCGGTATCAAAATTAGCGGTCTAAGGACAAAAATCAGGGCCTTTTTAAATAATATCTCGTTTGATCTTAATAGCTTAGCTTGGTCTGATATACATTAAAGGGCTGCCACCGAGTAT
>Ga0209780_1001844_pt1 | contig 14504 bp, 11 predicted proteins | sample WorMetexBAHAMAS2_FD_187384 | JGI IMG/M metagenome (GOLD analysis project Ga0209780, IMG submission 187384) | Marine gutless worms symbiont microbial communities from Max Planck institute for Marine Microbiology, Germany - Inanidrilus exumae... | ecosystem: Host-associated > Annelida > Digestive... | reverse complement strand
TAAGGTTACTAGAAAAAGTACCCACATACCGAGGAAGATCCAAGCCCCTTCAAATAAAAATGCAGGTTTGGCCAAGGGTAAATCTCATTTAGAAAATCAGATCAATCCGTTCATTTGTCTATGCACAGTTTGACCACGTGATCAACCAACCAACCATGACCAACGTTAATGGTAGACGAGCAGCTGAGCACTACTTTGACAGCATATATGCAACAACATGTACAATTTTTGCAATCACAACTGAACTGGAGGTATTGGCAGTTGCTAGAAAGGCAGTAACAGGATGGACTAAGTAGTCTCTAGATGGCACGTGATAGAATCAACAGTCTGGGAAAGTCTTGTGCCTATTTCACTACAATCACAGACCACTGTCATTGCCTTAAGCCACAGCAGCTGTTAACATGGGTTATGCTATCATGCTACTTACTAATTCCTAAATGGTAAAACTTTCACTTTAGTTAGACAACACTCACTCTGTATGGCCTGTTGTCCGACACGTGTGTTGGACACTTCAGCCGCGGACACAGCAGTAGCAGCAGGTATATTAACAGCGCGACTGTTATACGTCAACTGCTGCAACTGTTGGAGTTGGCATCTCTTATCCTCCAGCTCCTTCTCAATCACGAGGACCTTCTGTGATATCCGGTGAAAATACTCTTCCTGTAATCATCATCGCCACCACTGCTGCACTTTAATGACCGTTTCTAAGAAAATACGAGTTGGCCAATTCCCACACACTTCTCTACTTGTTCCACAAAATGGCCTCTGAGGGTAAATGGCATGGGTTTTTATGGACCACAAGCACTTCCCATTACTCAACCATCAATGCCAAAGCACTGGAGATTAACTCTTTGACTGACTCTTAACTGAAAATCACCACTGGCCACATCCTTTCTTAATCTCACCAGAATACTGAACGACGAGGCATTGCTCCCTTTGTAACAAAATACAGCATAAAACATGCCTTTTAATGTCGTCCCCCACTTCAGGAATGCAATGTGTGCCTGGCCTGAAAAATGTATGAGACTTTTTGGAACACTGGCTTGACCAGTGACTTGTACAGGTCTCAACGGAAACATGCATCTCAAATAAAATTTACTTTCTGCCGTTACCACAGGACACAGCCAGTACAGTGTAGCCAAATATCACGAGATAACTTTCCACAGCAAGGTTTGTACAGGCAATGGTGTCAAAACTACATTATGACACTCTGTGACCTGTAAAAATCGAATCTGCCAAACAAACATATGCGTACAAAGTCAGAAAAAAAACAGAAATTTAAGATGGAATCAAAGAATTTTTTTCCACCATTCAATGCAGTATATAAGCAGTAATAAGACTTAATGAAGACATAAGAAGCTGCGACTAACCCAGCTGTTAGCCATCTCGTACAAGTCATTCTCCACTTTACGAGCATACTGTACTAGTTTGTTGATTCGTGGGTCACGCAGGTCTGGAATAGGAGACAGTGTCTGTACCCTGCACACAAACCCAGGAGAATATTTACTACAGTTATTTACATTCAGTGTTCTAAACAAGAAACGTATCTTTGACAGAACAATGTCAATGCAACAGTTTCAAAGAAAATCTTAATTTGTGCTGCTTCTTGATCAGACATTTGCTGATTTTGTTACTGTCTTGCAGTATGCATTAGAACACATTGCTGGTTATAGAACCGTAACTGTACATAAAGTGGATCCACCGTACATTATGCCACCCATCGTAGTTCTCCTTAGGAAAAGGAACAAGTTACTTTGGTGTGGCAAAACCGACTCTGCACAGCTAATTACCATCAAAATAGCTCAAATGATTGTCAGTGTTGAGTAAAGCCACCACTATTAAACAGCTTTGGCATTATTGATTATTAATTTGTCACAGCTAGTTATATCTTATATTACGGTTGATGTCTCTGCAGGCCTGTGTTAGTTTTTTCCCCTGCACTGTGCCCTTTTTTGCTACTTTTTTGCTACTTTTTTGATTTTCCTTTGCAGTTCTGTATTTGTACCCCTCAGAGTTTACCTACAATAGGCAGCCAGCTTTGATGATCCCTGGATTTTCTGGCTGCCTGTGTTGTATTTATATTTTGTTCCATTTATTGGTTTTCAAATTAAATATGATGATGATGATGATTGGCAGCTTCACCGCAGCACCCGCAACTGGTCTCATGCTGCCTCCAACTCTCCGTTTGAATGTTCTGGCTCAGCAATAACTGCAAATGATTCGAACACCTATTTTGCAGATATTGCCACAGACCCTTATTACTCTCCTGACTTACTATATGACAATTTTCTGCCAAGTTCAAAGTCACATGACAAAAAAACTAGGACAAATATCAAAAATCCGGCTCAATCAAATTTACATATTGTGCCCTAGTTTAAGAATCCGGTCAGTTGCCAGCTCCAATTGTGAATGGCGGAGGAGATAGCTTTTGAAAATAGCCACATTTGCAACTTTGAAGAACTCGTGACCATGAATCGGGTCATACTGCATACCGTCGTGCATCACTCATCGACCTCTACCTACATGCCAAATTTCATTGAAATGGAAGAAATGTTTTGTGGACATACCGACGTACGCACATACGTACGTATGCATGAACAGCCATTTGAGACCGGCTTTATTAGGTCGACTCTAAGAGTCGACCTAAAAAACAAGGTCTTGGCATATATGCACTTGACTATGTATTCAAAGCCATTATTCGTAATAAAATTTTGTACGCCTTGCCAGTTTACTTTGGATACCTGACTGAAGGTCACAGACACATGTTGCAGCAACTGTTGCATAAAGTTAACAGTAGAGGCTTTACTCCCCATAGAGAATGAATGCTCATTATCATCTGTTTAACCGCGGCTGCCGCCAAGCTCATTGTCTTAACCATCTGTACACAGTAAAACCTAGGCCACCTGGTACACGTGGTTGAGAACCTGTGGACATGAATTTGAATAGCCAATTATTAAGTATAAACTTAACATACGAAACTTTGTTCGTTCGCTTTTTAACTATGTGTGACTTTGCGCATTTTAACTTGTATTGTCTTCAGTTTTATTGCATTGTACACATGTGTGATTGTCATATGTATTCAACTCTTACTTACTTACTTACAACAGTATTACTTAAGGGCCAGAAGGCCATCCTAGCACTCAGTCAACAATGACACAATGGTTCCCACATTTTTTTTGAAAATGAGATTCAACAACATATGCCATGGGTCAAACACTCTCAGGAGTTTAGCAAGCTTGTAATAAATCTATTTACAGTTCAACAGTCAACTGTCTATACAGAGTGCACAACACTCCATCCTGAACTTCCATATGTCACTTGTCACTGACCATTTGTTCACTAAACAATTCCTGAGTTGTTTTTTGGGCACTGAAACTAACAGCAACTTGAGTTTACTTAAGCAGATTTTCGTTTTCATTATAGTCAACTTTATGCACCTCCACCAACTTTTAATAACAGCAGGCTTGACAAGCATTCGATCAAAGTATTCACCATACCATTCAAATCCTTGCATACAAGCAGTACTCCGTATCACTGGATTGTCGGTCTAATACAATGTCAGAGAAATCAGCATCATATCCACAACTGTGAAAATATGCCATCTCACTCAGCATGCAGACAATGGTCCTTGAGCCATTTTTACTTCAGAATACAACGACTACTTTGAGAATGTCACAGTCAAGGTAAATTAAATTTGAGCACTTTCTATGCAATGGGATTCGAGGAGTTTCAAGGACCAACTGTTTTCAAGACCTTAAATATGGGGAAAACTTCCATCACTTTCAAAGAAGATGGTAATTATCCATGTGACGAAGACTATAAGTAAGTAAGTAAGTAAAGAAATTTGATTAAGCACCATAATCATTCAGTAGAATAAATCAGAGGCGCATCACCGTCATAATGGCGTAACACCAACTTACAAGTTGTCAACCATGTGGTTACGGAGATCTTGGGTGACAGACTGTTGCCACACTTTGACTGGAGGTTGTAGTACTGGCATCGGTGCAATTACTGATTGACCACTGGCAGCATTCACAATCCCTGATGACGGCGTAGCCACCGAAGAAACGAATACTGCTGCAGACGGTGGCATCTGGTGATCAACAGCACCGACCAAACCCTAGAAAATTTATCACAAACTCAAATAATCATATGAATTGTTTTTTAAACTCACAAATTTTTCTAACCTTTACAACTGCCCAAGAATTTTTACAATAAAATTCAGCATTTATTGGCAACCTATGTAATAAATTAATTCAGACTGAATGGAATGCACCAAATATCACACGACTGAACACTGTGCCCCCAAAATCACACTCAGCAGTATTCCATGTCTTCTATAGTTTAAGTCTACTACTACTACTCTTTCCGATTAACAGCCGTTTTTTGCATGCGACACTACGCTACCACTGTTATGTTGTCGTGTGTCTGTCTGTCACACGCTGATATTGTACCAAAACGGCTACAAAGTAGTATCATGCAAACAATGTCATACAATAGGCCAGGGACTCTTAGTTTTCAGACACCAAAGTTTTCGGCAAAATAGCAATAGAGTCAGCCCAATGTGGATGTCAAATAGAGGTGGGGTAGGTTACAATCGGCGATTTTCGACCAATATCTTGCTATATTCAGAAAAAGCGCAAGAGAGGGACATAGTTACTATGGAACGCTAATAGGAACTTCCATTTCCAGTGACCTTGAGTGACCCCTAACTACTCCCAAACCATCCAATTTTCAACATTTTGTTTTGCCATTCATATCTTTGTAGTGGGTAGAGACAGAGACTTCAAATTTAGTAGGCAGGTTCATCATAGCATATGCAGGCCCATGGAAGGCAAACCATCCCTGAAAGGGGCATGCCAGGTCAGGTCAGATTACATAAACCACTTACATTTTTGTGGGTACCAACCATATCTCTGGAACGTCTGATGCTAGAATCGTCAAATTTTGCATACAGATTGACTATATTATATCATAGCATATGGATGGCAAACTACCCCTAAGAGGGCCATGGTCAGCGTCACATGATCCATTTTCAATTCTGACGCCTGCAATCATATCTCCGGAACAGCTGAAGCGAGTCGCCAAATTTTGTATACAGGTAGAAGTGTTAGCCATGGAATGATGAACTATCCCCTAATGGGCGTGGTCAGGGTCACGTGACCAGTTTTTAAATTTTAGACCAACACTCATATCTTTGGAATCTGTGATCATCCATGTGTTGCGTGGTCCATCAACTCACTCGGCTCAAACAAGATGCCGGTGTCAACACAAATGACCCTGAGTGACCTTACAGGTCATTTAAGCTACTTTAAGCCTTTCTAAATCTCATACCTTGGAAAATACAGCATACACTAGCTGGAATAGTCAAGGTCAAAGGCATCATACATGGCTAAAAGTGGTAATATTGTAATACCTTGGAAATGGTGGTAAGAGAGATCTCGTTACTATAGATCACTTACAAGAAGCAACATAAGGCCTTTTGCATAGCACAATTTCTGATGACCTTGTTTCTCCTTCAAGGTCATTGACCTATTGTTACTGCAAGCCTTTTCAAACGCTGTTGCTCGTACAATTGTGCAGAACTGACAAAATATCAACTGACAAAACATCATATGGTCGGTCCCTCTGTGACAGCTAATCTTCTTGTACAATTCTGCAGTTGGTGGGACCGGATGCCACTAATCCCAGCAATGTGAAACTGTAATAAGACTCTAGCTAGGATCTTGGGAGTGCAATATGTACCTGCATATATCTCAAACATTCCTTCCAGCTGTATACAACAATGAACACATTACCTCACCCATGACTTCTGTCATTGTAGTCAACTTTGTGTGCACTATATGCTGCACATCTTGAGATAATAACGTGGGGGAAAGTGCAGTAAAAATGGTCTCAAACTCTCTCACTTGCACTGACAATATCATCATTCGACACATGTTATATGACTACCCACTGGTATTTCGTAATACCTGTGCTGTTCCATTGTACTGTTACTGGTACCACGATAAAGAAGATACTGGTCAAACATTGCAAATTTTCAAACCCACTCAGCAACGTTAAGATTTAACATTTGCAAAGATCTTTGGAGTCAGACAGAACTAGAATCAAGGTGCAACCAGGCAGTGAAAAGGTTTAATGTTCCGATGTTCTGACAGAATCACAAGTGAGAAAGACATAATTATATACAGCATATACCACATTTACACGTTTACACAATGGTAAAACGAGTTAATTTAATAAGCTGATAAAACTGCCTTGGGACCACAGTAGCAACTACTCACCTGCTGCTGCCGTCTCTGGTCAATCACCTGCTGCCGATTATTACGCTGAACACAATCATCAGACATAGTTCTCTAACCATGACATCAAAGGCATATTAACTGGCAACTGTTCACAGACATAAACTGGAAGAAACCTGCACCCTCAACAGCACCATGACACTCCACTCACAGAAAAACCAGCGGTCAGCAGCATCGGCGGTGTGGACGTGATGCAGGTATAACCGAAGAGCAAACGTCAACATTGTGTTCCTTCTGAAGACCGAAAAAAAATTATTTATGCCATGTGACCATGACCATTGACATTTTGTTGTTAAAACAAATGGGTTTCCAGGACTCACAGTGGACCATGTCTGTCAAGTATGGTGATCCTAGCTGTAATAGTTTTTGAGATACTGTGTGGAAAAACAAACAAATGGACGGATGCATAAACATCGCTGATCACCTTAACCACAAAACTGCCGTCGGCATGGGTAACAAAAAACCACATAATCAAAAAGTTCAAATCAGAGTCAGTTTCAAAATCTGCAACAATAAATTCAATGGCACACCATTCTGTAGCATATTTCAAAGGTTTCCCTAGAAACCAGTGCATGGCAACTGGCCAATCCATTCCCATTAGTTTCTTGGATTCACTTATCATTAAATAATTATACTGTCTGGGAATCTTATTTCATGTGGTGTCTTCTTTCCTGGACAGCACAGCTGACTTTTCTGGAAAGTGTCTGTTTACGACACAGATCATGGGCCACCGAACATCTTGCTGTCAACTAGAGTTTGGCCGATTTACACACCGGACATCAAAAATCGGCAACATCAGAGCATGCTAGAACATCGGCGAATTGGCATCAGCGAATAGCCGATATCGATTTTGTAAAAATAGTAAGCAGCGTGCAATGACATTAAAGTCAGATCAACGCCAGCTACCGCGGACGACCACCCATCCTGCCGACCGCCGTGGCAGTTGGCGATGTGGGTGGTCGTCTGGCGGGCGACATCTGGAAGGACACTGCGACGGCCAGGTGTCAGACACAACTGTTGTGACACGGAATTGTTATTTGCGTGTGGTAGACGGCATTGCGGCACTCTGTCACCGAGGCCATCTATTAAAGGTCTTTTAGGTGGCAAATGACCGCCGTTGAGATAATCATCGCCGATCTGCATTGTTTGTCCAACAGCGGGCGCCATGATGGCCTATGTGCATTTGTGTAACTGTTGCTGTGAATGCAGTCTGTGCCGGCCAGCAAAGCACGTGTGAGACATGCGTTCGTGCATGATAATGTACTCTGACTCATTCGGGCCGTCATCGCCGCTCAGCGGTTACGTAATATCGACGGCAAATGCCATACTGCAGCATCTCACACACGTTACCAGCAACTAATTGCCAACATGAGTAACCAAGTGCACTGATGCCCAGCATCGTCTATGACGTTATGTGACTGATGTCTGCTCAGCATCATATGTGCGCAATGGTAGGGGGTGCAATAAGTGACACTGTCGCAACGGTCTCACTAAGAACAGTGCCTCGACTGTTCACGTGTCAGCATTGCATCCTAATTGTGGTAAACAACTAAACATCAGAATCGGATTTTTTTCACCCAAATATCGGAACATCGGACATCGACCATTTTACCCTAATCGGCCGTTCTGTGTCAACATGCTGATACTGAGATATATGTTGTCTGTGATGCAGTGAAGCTGGACAATCTGGACAGTGGCTAGGCGGCAGATGTACGGACGTCGGACGTTGTACAGGTACAGGTCACCTTGAAACATCCAGTTTTATGTTGGATGGCCTCCCTGCCACAACCCCAGGGTAACCCCTCTTCTTTAACATTAGAATTCAAGAACTTTCAAGGACCTTTCTACGACAACTATTCACATTCTGAAAGACATTCCAGTACACCACTAGTCTACATGCAGACACTATTTTACAGTGCCACAGATTCATTACTTTAACAGACAATAATATTCCGCCCAGAGTAGCTGTTGTTAATGTGTATGTTAACAGAAATGATGTCCAGAGACAGTCACAAACATATTTTACACATGATGTTGTAATTTAGTGAGAATTCTTTAACTGCAGCAGCTATGAGATATGGTTGAGATAGAGACCTCAAATATGGTGGATCGGTTGATCGTAAAAAGTCCTAGCCCTTGGATGACAAACCATCCCCGAAAGAGGTGTGGTGCAGTCACGGGAATCATTTTAATTTTTGGGGTCACCAATCATATCTATCGAACAGCTAAAGCTAGCGCTGTGGTAAATAATATAAAGCAAAATAACTAGCACCAGACTATTTCTCACTGACCGACTGTTGCAGCAGCAGCCTCTGCTTGAAGGTCACACAAAAAGGCACAGAGCACTGGACCTCACGGCATTGCTTGGCATGGTAGCAGCATAGTATTAGCATCTGTTTACACAGAGAACAGCCACGACTTGTCCCACTCTGACAACTACGGAGATGTGCTATTTTAGATTTCATTCTATGACAAAGTGGCCGCTGACAGGTGTCAACGCTGCACTGCTGAGCATGGACAAGCAACTGTGAGTTCGGGACCATGGCCCTGTGTGTGTCCATCAAAGTTGCACTGCCGTCATCCAGGTGTGGGCGCTCATGCTCCATCTTGTGTGGACGATGCTCCTACTGGTAATATGAGACACACACACGTCAACGTCCTGCAGAACACAAAGTCACATTTAATTAACTACTAAGATAACTGAGACATATTTTACAACTCCTGACCGGGCTTGGTTGATTTCTTTGGGCACAGCTACCATGTTTGTCATATTCAATAGGTATTGAATATGACAAACACGATAGCAGTGGTGTTACTGCGGAGGAAAATTCTTTCAATGCACATTCTGCAAGAAATTTGTAATAAAGCAATAGTTAAAAGTCTCACCACATCTCAAATGCATCACCATACTACCTTGTCATTTATCATTAATTACAATACCTATTTCATTCTCACCAGGGCGATAGCCAGGGCGTAAGCTTTACAGCATAGTCATATGATCTGGCACGTCCTGGTGTAGCGCCGCCACTGGTCGGCGCCACTCGGCGGCCTGTCGGCGATATGGTTTCATCTTTACTCAGCCGCAGATATGTCGACTACGCCACTGATTACTTAGTAGACGTAGCTTCACGAAGCTGCCACGTAAATTCAGAGACTGGCGAGTGAAGAGTTGGTCAGCTGCGAGGCACGCAGAGTGCAGAATGTGCGCTCTGCAGCTGGTCGAGTGACACGAACGGAGAGAAGCCAAGAGAGTACATACTTGCCCTTTGTGGTACCCTCGTTCGCACAGTTTGCCGGTCAATTTCGACCCCCTCCCACCTCTCCCTCTCCGACTCCGCTATGTTAAGTAGGGATCTCACTGAGGCCGTAACAAATCATCCAAATCGGTTCACTTTCGGCGGAGTTATTGCCAAATGCGTGAAGACCATCTCTGCCCGGTAGACTAGAGAATTTACAATTCAGTGTTTTGTATTAATCGGTAATTGGCCGATTGTTATGCGCCGATTATCGGCCGACTGATAGTCGGCCAGTGCCTTATCGGTGCATCTCTACAAAGAATGTTGCATATAATTTCTGTAAATGTAAGTATAACAAAACCAAATTTTGTACAGTTGTATAGGCCACAATAATTTTTGAGCATCCGTGTTAGAAGCATAGTGACTAACTAAATCACAAAATTAATTATTGCAGTTTTAAATGTGTGATTTGGCTTCTAACACCGTGTTTTAAACTGCAAGTTTTTACATTTATATTTGCAGTTTTTCCCCAAAATTTAATGTTTCTATGAAATGCAAGTTTTACATTTGTCTCTTATTATCTGATCTGCAATATATACAGAGGCTCCTGGGGTTGTTAGTGCCTCTTGCCAACGTCCGTCAATTATATTTTCTGTGAAGATTTACAGAAAATAAAGGCACAGTTTCGTTATTTTCTGTAACAATTCACAGAAAATGGCAAAATGGTGCCGTTATTTTCTGTGAAGATTCACAAAAAATAAAGGCACTATTTCGCTACTTTCTGTGAATTTTCACGGAAAAAAACAAATGGTGCCTTTATTTTCAGTAAAGATTTACCGAAAATAAAGGCACTATTTCGCTATTTTCAGTGAATGTTGTTTGTTTCTTTCTTTTATGCCCACAAAAGACCTAGCCCCTTTTTCTCATATATACCCACAAAAAACCCTCTTTTATACATAATAAATGTAAAAAACTGTCGTTTTATAACGTGTAAGGCCCATAATTGACACATATAAAACAACAAAAATCCTTTTTGGCACATCAAGGGCCGTGGATATAATACACAGTTTTTAGTATATCCACAGCCAAAAAAGAATTTTTGCTGTTCTATATGTGTCAATTATGGGCCTTACTTGCTGTTATAAAACAACAGTTTTTTACATGTATATTTGCAGTTTTTCTACTAAATTTATTTTACAGATGCATATTATTGCACATGTCTATTTACGGTGTTGCGGTGTTGCAAAAACAAATGGAAGCCATACTGGAATACTACTTGCAGTTTCAATTTGGTAATCGTCGTCATTAACATGTCGTTCGCTGACACACAGTAACTACTTTTGCTTACTTGTCCCATCCCACTGGAAAATTGCATCGGAATTCACCGGAAAGATTATGGAGCAAATTCTCACTGTACAATATACTGCACAGTCACACAGCTTAAAGTGAACAAGTTACATACGGGTGTGGCAATTTGTGGCTCAAAAGTCTAGTAGTTAGGGCATTGGACTTACAATTAACGGTTATGAGTTAGAATCCCTGCAACATGGCGATTTTTCTATTTTTCAAGATAGCGGCCGCCGCCAACTTGGATTTTAAAATTTGTACATTTTTAACGATCGGAATGGTTGAGAGTGCAGACTACGTCATTATGCCAAATTTTATTTAAATAGCTCGAACCGTGGTCGAGATATCGCGATTTTTGGATTTTTCAAAATGGCGGCCGCCATTATCTTTAATTATAAAAATTTTAAAGTTTTAATGGTCGGACATGCCAAGAAGGTCGAACTGCTTCACCGTGCCAAATTTATACTAAATTGCTCCAGCCGCGGCCGAGGTATCGCGACTTTTCAATTTTTCAACATGGCGGCCGCCGCCATCTTAGATTTTAAAAATTTAAAATTTTTAAAGGTTGGAATGGTCAAGAGGTTCGAACTGCATCAGTGTGCCAAATTTCGTCAAAATCGCTCGAACCGCGGCTGAGATATGCGAGTTATGTGAGTTTCAATATTATGCTAGTTGGGCTTGAAAAGGCCAATACCACCCCTTTTGGGCTTTTTGGGGCATATTTCCCCCAAATGATGTCACTCATCGTCCTAACCCCAAAAAGGACCATCCCTGGGCTGAACCACGTCATTTGAGCCATAAACCGCGAATATCGGTTGCGCGGTTCAAGCTGGGCATTGGAACGAGAGAAATAAGGACAGGACAGGGCAGGACAGGAAAAAAGTCACAAAAGGGTTATATTTCACCTATTTGTGGAGAAGCCCCCACTGAAGCGATGTACATGAAAATTTGTTTAGTAGGTGATGTTCTCGGCATAATCACGTGTGCCAAGTTTGAAAATGAAATTGTCAGGGGTGACAATTTTACAGGGGGTCGAATTTTCCATTTTCCTATTGATTCTTGAATGGGCCTTACAACAGTGCAGCGCTACTACTGTGCTGCATGTCACAGCATGTGATGAAACTTTTGCAATTATTCATCTTCATCTTGCTGGCGTTTTCTGAGCTTAGTACAGCTACATCAGTGAACAGGTAGTGCAATTATTAACATCTGGCAATTATTTGCCCCACCCTCGAACCCTGCTACTCACCTCCGCGAAAAATTACTCCTATAAATACCGGAAAACCTTTTTATGGGTGTCAACAATTTGTGCACTAATATTACGGTTTAGTACGGTTAGGGATAGGGTTAAGGTTAGGTTAGGTTTAGAATTAGGGTTAGGCTTAGAAGTAGTGTTAGTTGTTATTTTATGAAAAAATAAAATTGTTTTAGTTTGTGCTCAAAGCGCCATCTAGCGATTGAGCAGTGGAATTATTTTCACAGACAATAGCGTCGCTGTTTTCTGTAAATATTCACAGAAAATAAAGGCACCATTTCGCTATTTACTGTAAAGATTCACCGAAAATAGTGAATAGTGCAACATATTTTCCGTAAATATTCACAGAAAATAGCAAAAATAATCCTATATTCCTAAACTCTAGCTAGTTTATGCAACTGAAGACGATGCCGCATTATGTTATTGTTATTGTAAATTTTTGACATGTATACAACTAATAACTGGTCATGTAAATGATTTTGGATAAAAATGCCCTTATTTTGCGCTATTGATGATGTATTTTACCGAATTTGGTAGTTTTCGTGGCTCTTTGCGTAACATTGGTTGACAAACCCATAACTGTGGACAATTTACGATTACTATGTCTAGTAGTAAATATCTGCAGAGAGACCGCGCGACACCCGCAGTATAAATATTCTATAACTGCAAGGTGGAAATTCTGTAGCAGATTCATAAATTTAAGACTTAATGTGCAGTACTTGCTTAGCTATCGTCTAATTTGGTAAACGAAGTAAGTTCGCTTTTTGGTATTCTGAAGTATGTGTGCGATATCGTCGTAAAAAGGTCACGTTCGCTATCTCATCTGCTGATGAGTTCTTGTAATCTATGTTAAAGCTCCTATGCATATAAATTCACATACCAAACTTCAGCTTGGATTTTCAAAATTTCAATTTTCCAATGGTCAAAACGGTCAAGAAAGTAGAACTGCATCACTATGCCAAATTTGGTCAAAATTGCTCCAACCGTGGCCGTGAGTTCGCAATTTTTCAATATTTCACCATATTTAAAACCCAAAAAAAAACATTTCTGGGGGCCCCATAATGTTAAAACCAATGAGAAATGAATAATATTATATACACACCCTTGTGTACAATCCAACAGATTTATTATATACACAACGTTGTGCAAATGCAACTAATATCTTATATACACAATACTTTTTACTAAAAATTCGTACTCTAAAATTTCGTCTTTCTGTTATGCCCACAAAAGACCTAGCCCCGTTTTCTTATATATCCCCACAAAAAAAACCCTCTTTTCAACGATAAAGTATGAACTTACTATCGAATTCTTGTCAACAAACGGCTAAAAAGTCAGAAAATGGAAAAAACGGGCCCACCCACAAACCCCGCTACTGCGCCTACGCAAAAATTTCTTTTATTATTGCGATACAACCTTTTCATTGGTGTCGACAAAATGCGCGTAAAAATAGCAGTGTTATGGTTAGGGTCAGTTTAGTTTTATTTGTTAGCAGTAACACTTTTGGTGCGTCGAGTGTCGCCATCTGCCAGCGTTGTGTATATAAGATATTAGTTGCATTTGCACAACATTGTGTATATAATAAATCTGTTGCATTTTACACAAGGTTGTGTATATAATATCGGGGATGGGAAATAGAGGACTCCTAAGGCCCATTAAAAAATCAATAGGAAAATATTTGCAGTTTGTGGCTCAAATGACATGGTTCAGCCCAAAGATGGTCCTTTTTGGGGTTAGGACGATGAGTGACATCATTTGGGGGAATGTATAACAAAATAACCCCAAATAGGGATGTGAAAAGGCATTTTCAAGCCCAACTAGCATAATATTAAAACTCACATATCTCGGCTGCGGTTGGATCGATTTCGACGAAATTTGGCATAGTGATGCTGTTTGACCCTCTTGACCATTCCAACCGTTAAAAAATTTAAATTTCGAAAATCAAGATGGCGGCGGCCGCCATCTTGAAATATCGAAAAATCGCGATATCTCGGCCACGGTTGAAGCGATTTCGACAAAATTTGGCACAGTGAAGCAGTTCCACCCTCTTGACCGTTCTGACATAGACGTAGACGTAGACGGAGTTTACAAGCGCAGGCCGAAGCCTCTATGCCCGCATCTTGAAATCACTTCACGATAAACTACGTTACTAAAATTCCTGACACAATACTTCACTACGACTTCCGGTTCCCTGCAGCTGCACTCTAAAATCATATACAATATCTTGATTATGCCACAATTCATCCAATCTAACTTTAAACGTGTTAGTGGTGTTAGCAGATACAACCGAATTAGGTAAACTATTCCATTTATTAATCACCCGATTGGAAAAACCAAATTTGCGTAAGTCATATCTAACCCGTA
>Ga0209780_1001843_pt1 | contig 14506 bp, 5 predicted proteins | sample WorMetexBAHAMAS2_FD_187384 | JGI IMG/M metagenome (GOLD analysis project Ga0209780, IMG submission 187384) | Marine gutless worms symbiont microbial communities from Max Planck institute for Marine Microbiology, Germany - Inanidrilus exumae... | ecosystem: Host-associated > Annelida > Digestive... | reverse complement strand
TCCCCACACCCACCCCCCTCGGCGCCTTCGGGCGCCTCGTTCCTTGCGCTCGTCATGATTCGTCCCCCTCCCACTTTTTAAACCGTGGATAAGCCCGTGCTCCGTCATCCTCATCCCAGTCTTTCTACTGACTCAACTCGTCTCGCACCTGTCATATCATCACTAGTCCAGGGCTTAAAGTGGGGTGGTATGAGGCGGTATGGCATACCACCTAGCCAAATTTTGAGCCATGACCATACCATCTACGAAAGGTGAAAGGAACGCCTTGGGAACGTAACGTTTTGTATTTAGTTTGAAGTTTAAACTGGACACAAAACTATAAAGTGAGCGGATACCTTCCCAAGCCCGGCACGCATTAAGTTTTTTCCAAAGTTGTTGTATAGGCCTATATGGGCGTGATTCATTATCCTTATCCAGCTTATCTCACGTGAAGTTACGTCAAAGGCCGTCTGCTTGGCACACACCATAGAAATCTAACGGCGCACACCACTGCTGCACCTTGGACAGGAGCCCAAAATGATGCATTCAGCCTTAAACTGCAAAATTTTCAAATTGTGCAACTGATGTCGATCACGTTTTTATTCTATGTTTTTTGGTCACGATGAATCTATTTTCAGCGTAGTTTCTGGCCGAAAGTGAGTTTGGTATGGTAACTTCGAAACCTTCCAGTTGCCGACCGACTATCATTACCTGCTGATAAATAAAGATACATACATACATACCCCTTATCCGATATGGATAAAATTTTGCATGATGGCAGGTATCCCCGACACCGTTTATTAGACCGTTGAATGATTGTTCTATAACTCGACCACCATTACCTGCTCGTTTCTGAGGGCCGGTTTTTCCACCGCTAATAAATCTTCCATTAACGTTAACGGAAGATTAGTGTGCGGTGAAAACGGGACCGCAGTGTCACCGCTCTTGTCTGGTACTAATTTATACTGCTTGCACGTGTGTGCGTGTATGTGGGGGGGGGGTGACTTGCATATGGATCGAACCAGCGTCACACATTGTGTGCCAAACCAAAAAGACTCACTTGGGCAAATGTATATCAACTCATGAATTGCGTAGCGCTCAAAACATCGCTGACGGCCAAATCGACGACGAGTTATCCCTGGAGTTCTGAATTATGGATTACTCGATGGCGTTATTCCAGGCATCGTGCATGATGTTACATAATTACGCAGTGCCATGGACGCGGCTAAAAACGTACCGTATAGGACTAGGAATGCGCATGTCGTATAATATAGTAAAATTACACGAAATTTGTAAACGCTTATAAAACACACGCAATATGACGACCAATAACAAAACGCAGATGGTTTTCAGTCACGACAACAGCATTATCATTTATCACAGTGTACCGGTAGCACGGTAGTGCTTACACTGTTCTAAGGGCGACCAGCTATTCAAAAATATGGAGAATGGCAAAATTGGGGGTATCAGAATTCCGAAACTTCTGAACCGACTGTCACAAAATCGGGCTTGGTGATTACGTCGGCGATATGACCCTGCACGCTAAAATTCAAACCGATCGCCCCAGTGGGGCGTCTCGGCACATGGGTGAAATATCGCCATCGAGTGGTTTTTTAGTTTTTTTCTTCGTTTTTTTGTGATCCGAAATTTTCCTCGCGTCCCGATACAAACCGGAGAACCGATTTTACGCTGTTTGATCAACAGGATGTCAATCACAGGTATTGCATTCCTAGAGGGATAAAACTACAAAATGTTTAAGGTTTCTGTTTTCTCCATTTTTACCAAAAATAAAATGGGCGTGAATAGGCATTTTCAAGCCTAAAGCTCAAAATAGTGAAACTTGCATATTATCGAAACTACTGCACCGATTCCAACCAATTTTTGCGCAGTGACAAAGACCACCAAATGCTCTTCGTGCTGAGGTAGTGCCCACAGCCACTGTTGAGTACATTTTCCCACACTGCTGCTGAGACTTCATCAACAGCAATGTTGCAGAGTCACAGCTCAACAGTGATGTTGATGCAAGTGTGGAGCTTTTCTCAACACTTTCAGCGAGTGTGGGTGGTCCAAATAGGCGTATAACAAATCCAAGATGGCGGACGGCCGCCATCCTGAAAAATCGTAAACGGCCATATCTCGGTGACGGTTTGACCGATCAGCATGAAATTTGGCACGGTTACGCCTATTCACGCCCCCAAATGAAGGTTTTTGGGGGTCGAGCCCTGAATTAACGTTAATCTTTATCATCGAGAATTTAAAAGGCGCTAATGGTTGCGAAAACACGTCGTTTGAGGCAATAAGCGTTAAAATTTGTATAGCCCGGTAAAGAAACGGAAAGATAAACGGATGGACATGTTAGGTTTTAAAAATCTACACGGAAACGGTTTTTTCACGCATGCGCAGATCCGTAACGGCTGAATCGACTCAAACGAAATGTTGCATATCGACTCCCTGGGAGGACTTAGTGATATATTTGAAACGGTATCCAAGTTGGTTGAAGGTTTGGGTGGTAGGGATGCGAAATATGCCCTCCCCCGTTGACTTTAGCACTGACGTCTAATACTGTGTATTGTGTCGCCGCATCACTAATGTTGTAAACGTTTATACGATAGTTATAGTCTTATAGTGATGCGATTTCGTAGCACTTCTTTTCTAAAAATTGTCGCGGCAAATGACGCAATTACCGCATACTAAAACTAGAAAGCCATCACTGGAGGTTCCACCGATCACTTTAGCACAAAGAACTCGACAAACAAACAACAACAGCAGCAGCACTCGCTACAGCGCATACCTCCACCTCGCCACACTCAAATCGACACTGTGTCGTTACCGCCTGCATTTTCCCCGCACTGCGCCGTAGCTAATTTTTCAACTTCATCTTCGCATCTCAATCAGTCGACTGCACGTACAGATGTAAAAAGCTTTTCATCCTCTGACTGTGAACTTTGACCTAAACTCTGATGATCGAACTTGACCTATATAATGTAAAGGATAACCATCTTGCCAAATATCTAGGTCAAGGTTAGTTGGAGTTTAACGTCCCCTTTCAGCACAAATATGGCTATATCAGAGACAAAAGTTCAAGGGTGGAGAGCTATCCATACCCAGTGAAGGAAGGCCAGCGATAGATCTATATTAACCTCAACCCTGGCCGCCTTTTTGTTGAGCAGCCACCCCAAAGGGAAAGGGATCGAGAGGCTCATTTAAATTATTACGCCAGCGCCTACAACTGGGAAAGACAACTATCACACCGCAAGACTAAACTAAACCAAATACAACAAAATACCAGAATAAATCTTAACTAAGCAATACAGATAACCCAATCATAAAACAAAACAAACTAAACCCAGGTTCGGTCGCCTCCAATATTATTATTATCATGACATCGTACTCAAAGTACACATGTAAAAATGTAAAAATACAAAGGAAAAGAAAAAAAATGATAGTAGGCCTACTCATACACTCATAATACAATCAGGTGCACACACTCGCAATGCAATGACGCATGTCCTCGTTACTGACATACAAGTCAGGAACAGACAAAATGCCATGTCTCAACATGATCAATTCAAATGTTGCCAGTGCACGCTTATGCATGTCGTCTGTGTACCGTTGTCTACATATGAATGTTGGAGCCTCACTCAGAAGTGCAGATACAGTCGATGAAAAATGCTGAGAGCAAGTGTGAATATTACGACCCAATGTTGACGTCATACGACCATGATACACAGCATAACATGCAACAGATTTCACCAGAGGAGACTCACTCTGTAAACATCGTCTAGTAAACATAATAGACCGTTTGCACATCAAGTCATACAATGGCACAGTGTCAGAAATTATGTGCAAAATAGCAGATCGACAATTATACGGTAAACCCCATACCCTTTTTAGTCCAGAACGCCATGACTTACATGACTTATCCAGAGCTGGGTTACTAAGATCCCATAACTCACAGCCATACAAACTTAAGCAATAACTTTTTAGCAATTCAGTTTTAACAATAGCATCTAACTGATTAAAAGTACACAAAACACTATTAATCTGCAAAATAAACTTCTCACATCGGTTAATAATATCCAATCTATCATCAGAATCACAGGAGATCACATGCCCTAAATGTGTCCAACTACCTACAATCTCTATGGAACTTCCACTTATAGTAAACGACAGAGACGTGTTATCTACTCTTGAATTACTTCTGTTGCTATAGCGGGATTCACAAACAATACACTTAGATTTTGTAGCATTAAACACCATAGAATAAGCAGCAGCGTAACCTTCACAGACATACAACATTTTGCGCATCGCACTAGCAGTTGGAGACAAGAGAACGATGTCATCAGCATATGCAAGTACACCAGTGAATATGTTACCAATAAAACATCCGACTCCAGCTGCAGTCAGCGCCTTGAGCAGTCCATCCACATAAACACAAAACAATACCGGGCTGAGAACACCGCCTTGTTTAACACCATTCATTACGCCGAACCACCTTGACTGTACACCGTTCCAAACAATTCTGGTAACATGACTAGTATACATTGACATCAGCAGCCTTACAACAACAGATGGCAACTTCCTATCTATGAGACATCGAAACAATTTACAATACTTTATCCGATCAAATGCCTTCGTGGCATCCAGCAATGTGCAAAACACTGTTCCCCTATTAAACGTATAATAATCAACAGTTTCTTTCAATATCATCGTGCACATGGAGGTGGAATGACCTTTTTTAAATCCAAATTGATGCTCAGAGGTAACAAGAATATCTGCATAGCGATTCAGAATAATTCTGTCCAAAATTTTACCATAAATAGAACTCAGAGCAATGCCACGGTAGTTATTGGAATCAGCACGATTAACATTTCCACCTTTCGGAATGGGAATGATGGAGCTGACAAGCAAATCAGATGTGACAACACCATGAACCAACATAGACGAAAATAGCATGGATATATGAACAAATAATTCATCAGGACCATACTTAACATGATTAGTTGATAGACCGACATACCCATCATTTTTCCCGTACTTCATGCATTTAACCGCTTCCACAACATCATTAAAACTGATAACACAGTCAGGAGTAAAACGATCTAAATCCGAGTTGATTTCATCATTAATGGCTTCCATCTCAGCACTACTGTAAGGCACACTTGCATACAAGTCTTCATATTTGTCAGCAAATAGGTTTGCTATCTGACTACTATCACAGACTCCATCAATTATACCGTTTACACCCTTTTTAGCATTTTTTATCCTTTTCACCTCAGACCAAAAATCACGGTTACTATTCTGTAACACTGACCTAGCAAATCGTTCTTGAATAATCTCAGTTTCATTCCTGCGAACATGACGAATAGCATAATGATAAGCCGCACGTGTACGACGCATACAATCAGCTACAGAACCGGAGTGTGGACGCCCACACTCAATCCACAAATTATGCCAAAACAGAGATTCGGCCCTAGCTGGAGCAACATATTCCTGCCACCCGGGCACTGTAGACTTTTTACCGGTATCATTTCTCATGTTACCAGTCAGCGGTACTGAATTGACAGCAGCTGTCAATGACGCTTCTGCTATGTTATCAGCAAACTCTTTCAACAAAATATGATGATTCTTATCACAGCATTTAACATCGTGACAAGCCAAAGCAGAACGAGGTATAGCAATTGTATTTAGATTAGACTGTAACAACCGCTTATAATTTTCTAGATCAGTTTCATTAGCCTTATACCATGCAGGCTTTTTTGTCACTGCTCGTCGAGTTGAAAACAGAAGAGTACTCCAACAAATATTAAGGTGCAAGCACAGAGGATCATGGTCGGAACAATTGTCAATATCGTGAATTACACTAACTGACTGCACACAAGAGTCAAATATATATGTTGGGATGAAAAAATGATCCAAAACAGAAAATCGCTTCATACTAAAATTGTAAGTAAAATCAATATTACTGAGAGGGTGACTGACCACAGATGCCAAATTCCATTGCCCACAAAAGCTGTCCAACATTGTAGAATGTGATGTGCAACGTTCAAAGTCCACATTAAAATCACCTCCTAAAATCAGTACTGCATCAGGATGCAGCTCAGTGAGATGTTCAACAATGGATAAAACCACACAAAATTCGTCATAAGCATCATCAGTCGACACGAATGGCATGTACACGTTCACAAGTAAAAAGTTAATACCAGTATTATCATACATGTGTACTGCACAGATTCTGCTGTTATTAGTGTCAACCTGATCAACACATACTGACATATTATTTCTCCAAAAAATGGCACAACCCCCATAAGGGCGACCACGCAGAACTGTAGCACTATCAAAACCACAAACACTGTATACATTATGCGTATCAGATATCTCACTTAACAAACTCAATTGATCGCCACATAACCAATGTTCCTGTAGAAAAAGAACCTCGCATTTAGACAACAACTCAGCCAAATAAGGTTTTTTATACACATTATAACCACGACAGTTGTATGACAACAACCTTACATTTGAAGTGCCATCACTCGCCATCAGCAGAGTCAGGGACATTATTTTGCACATAACCATCTTTAACTGTAAAAGTGACTACCCCATCAACAACCAGACTAGTACCATTAGCGGACACTACAGCATTCCTGTGGTCACGAACAGCCTTATCATGCAACCTCTTCAGTGTCTTTTTTCTGCGTTCCTCAAGCGGCATATCGGCAACGATGAAAATCCTACGCATGTCATCACTAGCATTAGCCAAAGTACGACTGTTACTCAAAATAATGCGGCGGTCCCATACACTCTGCAGTTTAACAATCAGTGGACGAGCTTTATCATGTGAAAATTTACCAATGCGGAAAGCATCACTTACAGGTACGTCACGTCCAGCAGTATAACATAGTGCTTCGGTGAGCTTGGACCTCCATTCTGAGCTGTCCCGACTTTCAGGAACGCCAAACACGACTATGTTCTTCTCCCGTGACTGTTCCACACCTGGTGCTTTAGGAACAGTTGTTGTCGTTGCAGTGGTTGAATTACATCGAAGTCCTTTAACAACTTTCGTAAGTTCATCAAGTTTCAGTTGAATATTAGAGATAGACTCCCTAAAGTGCTGATCCACAGGCTCAAGTGCAGACACTGGCAATGCTGTAGATGGCTTCGTCAGAGACTGGACCACCTCCTCAATCTGACTCATCGTGGCAGACATCTTTCGTTGCCGGTCGGCAACTGCACATATATTTGTCTCTTCCGGGGCATAACCGGGCAAACGAGACAGATCAGTCGCAGCAAATGTGACAGAGCTCAGAACATTCTTACTGTCAAGATATGCCATTGTACCAAGAATGTCTTCCAGTTCTGCCTCACAGGCAGGTCTCACTGACGAACCTCGTCGCTCAGTCAGGAACCCGGTGTCGACGAGAGATTCGTGAAGTTCATTAATGAGACACTTCTTTGCAGCAGATATCTCACCAGATGAGTAAAAGCCAATCATAACCTTCAACAACATGGGCTGACTAGATCTGTCACGGTAGTATCCCATATATGACAGTAACTCGTTGATTACAATTCTCCGAGTTTCCACTTGAACAGCCGTTCTCGCCTGCTCCTCACCTTGGCTACGGTCCGACGACACAGACTCCGTTCGGGCAGCCGGTTTCGTAACACGTACTTCTTCCATTGCAGTAGTTTTCTGGGCGCCCAGTTGTTTACCAGACTTACTTTTTGACGAGCGAAGATTGCTTCCTGCTGTTGAATAGGCAGCCGGAAAGCGATATCTGTCACAGTCCTCGCACAACATTAAATCACCCTGAGTGTGCTTAACTCCGTCGTCGTTCCGTCGAGCGGGACACGCCCCCTCCGGGCGACCTTCACACCTCGGCATTACCGCGTTCTCATTTCGCGCTTGAAGACGAAATAAGACACGACGTGAATAGTTCAGCGTATAATATCACTACGAAATCTGCATTTACATGCGGCAGTACAACACAATACTGGAAAAATCAACGTAATATAAAAAAAATAAAATAAAATAATTGTTTACTTTCCGGCCAAGAATATCTATTTTCTATGTGCAAGATGTGACATTTTTATGGAAACCGCCCTGTACGGGCTCTGAGGCAGTAATGCGCCGTGATTTATGTGTTGATTTCAGCGCTATATACATTGTTTGTTTGTGTGTTTACTTAATTTCTTTCCTCCCTTTTTCTTCTTTACTTATTTACTTCCTTACTTGTTTACTTCCTGACTTATCTATCTACTCCTTCCAGAATAGATCCCTTCCATTTCCAGGCCAGAGGTTGTAGGAGGTGACCAAACCTGGCTTTAGTTTTTTGGGTTCATTCTATGTCATAGTGTATTTTGTTACTGATGCATGTTTGCTTTTGTTGTATTTGCTTCAGTTTTTCAGTACTAAGCCAAGAAATTGGCTGGGAAGAACGTCTCCAAAATGACCTATTCTGTGTCGGGTGGGAAGTATAACCTTAATCAATCTTTTGGAAACTACAGTACTAGCAAAAGTAAAAGGTATGAGACATAACAGCAATCATCCAAGTCTCGTTACTTCAGAAGCATGCACCAAGTAGTGTGTGTAATGACACGAATTCAACATGATGTTGTATGTTCTGTATAATTAGCATGAATCAATTGTGTTCTGTAGCAAATCCTTCAATGCCGTCGTTGTCAGATGCATATGGGTTGGCAACTCACACGGTGAAGGTACGTCGTACAGGTGCATTGTATGACGTCATGGCACTCTGGGACCTCTCAGGTGTGTATCTCAACTTGACGGTATTTTTTGTTCTAAAGTGAAAATTTGTTAGTGCACTAAGCATAGCACGTGTCATTCTGCAGGCACATGTGTTGTATTGAAGTTAGAAGCAAACAGAAATGCGTTTGGCAGTCTGCTGAATGGACGGATGAACTCTGGTAGTGAATTTCAATCACATGGTCCTGTGAATGAGAAACATATTAACATAGCTTAGCAGACCAGACCAACGTGACTATACAGACAGAATTAACCATGCTGAGAAGTGGACTGATTTGCTGGCGAAGGAGGAAGCGTCAGCTGTTGACAAAAGCACTCCGGCGACCGGAACATCGTCTTTGACTGGAGAACCTCGCCAGCAGCTGACACTGGCATCAGATCTAGACAGGAAGCGACCGTGGCATTTCCGGTATCGGTATCGAGTTTGTAGCCACAGAAGCCACAGCGCCTCTGAAGTTACGAAGCGCCTCTGAAGTTACGACCATATAGTGCTATACAAATGTGTATATTATTATTATTATTATTATTATCGGTTGACTATGGGTGTCGGTAGTATCGGTATTAGTAGCGTTGGTAGTATTGTCCTAACCCTACTGACCAATCCAATATTAGCATGCACCACACTATGGGTGTGTAGCGCCATACGAAGCCAGCATTCTCTAGAAAGGTCAATTCTGAGCTGCATCTCTTGCCTCCAGCAGCTCCATGTCAAACGAGGTCAGGTCACCGTTGATGTTTTTGAGCCAGGTGGAGCGCGGTCGCCCTGGAGGTCTTTTCCAGGGCTCCAGTGGGGGCACAAACAGTATTCGGTTTGCACATCCGCCTCCCCATCCATACGAGCAGCACTCCGACCCATCAAGCATTATCGGTAATATTTATGCATCATATAGACGAAGTTTGGTGCGAGTTGTGATGCGTGATCTCCAAAGATGACAGTCGATACTTTTCATGGCAGTTCGAGTCATCTACAAATGTCTGGTTCATTGCTGCATGTCGAATGGATCAAGGACCCGAGGTAGACAAACTCATCCACGTGTTGGACATTATATAAGGAGACTGGAGCTCACAGAGCCTAAGGCTTGAACCATCGTCTTCTGCCAATTCACTTCCAATCCCAGAGGGGTGGTTTCTTCCTGTAAAACCTCAAGAATACAAGAAGCTGCAACAGCTCAGCAAGGAGAGACACATCATCTGCATAATCAAGGTCTGCAAATGACTGTTGACCGAAGGTGACACCATTCCTTCCATTTCCAACTGACCTCTCTAGAAGCCAATCCATACCAGTCACAAAGGCGTTTGGTGCAATCATACAACCCTGGCGAACTCCTGAAGCAATGGAGAGGTTCTGACTCAGTTGGTTACTAACACGCACACAGCTGACTGAATCACTGTATAAGGTTCCGATAAGTGATAGTAGTTTCTGTGGAATACCACATCTGGTCAATAGAAGCCATAGAGCCGTGCGGCTGAGTGAATCACGGGAACAGCACAATGTCAGTAATTACTTAGGACTATTTCCAACTGTGACTGAAAACACACGTGTAGGTAGATGATCCAGTATCCAGTGCAGCAGAACAAAACATGACGTGACATTTTACATGGTCAAAGCTCAAGCAGCATTCTGTAAGTATGTTGCAGGCACCGTATGTGACATCATGGAATTCTGGGGCCTCACTGATCATGCCTAATATGCAGTATGCAGTTTTTTATATACATACGCTGTCTTTAGAAAATAGACCTGTGCATTTTGCACAGTGCTCCAGCTTAATTTGAACTAAATTGAATGCAGTTAAAGTAAAACAGTTTGAGACATCCTCTGAATTATATTGATAAAACTATCAAAAGTATTGATAAGTTATACTGATACTTTATTAGAATCAAGCAACAAGCGTGAGAGATTATACTACGAATGAAACATAATGTCACAGTGTACATGCACAAAACAGTAACACAAGACATGAAGGAGATGTCTAAAAACAACTAATATAACCAAGTATGGTTTATGGTCACGAAATAAACACCAATTAATAAAGGATCCTTTGAACAGATTATATTTGCAATGTGGGAGAAGATAGTTCGTACTGCCAGTACTTCTTAGTGAATTCTGAACATCTTTTATAGATGGGAACAATGTATTTAGACAATGCGATAAATTTTGCATATGCCGACATAAAGTAACGGCTTGACTAGATGATAATTCTTTTGTAGTAATGATATTTGTGGTAAAACCGTATTTGTGTGCTTACTTCAAAAAAGTGTTAATTTTACCATGCTTGACTACAGCAAGAAAGACACCCCAAGCGAGTAGAGCATAGGATATAAGAGGACAATAAGAGCATGAAAATACAGTTCAGCCGATTGAGACTTAGTCCCTGGCTATGCAATATCCTGAGACTGTAAGTTCTCTGATTGCAAGTTTTAGTCGAGTAAGAAACATGCATTTCAAAAGTTGATAGAGTTATTAATCTGTTCGGTTGAGACTTGGCTGTTTAGTCACATAACATGTATTGGGTTAGTTTTTAGGTTGACTCTTCTGAATTGACTTAATAAAGTTGGTCTCAAATTTCCGTCCGTCCGTATGTTTGTAAGTACGTCCGTCCGTCCGTTCACAAAAAGTTTCTGCGAATGAAATTTGGCATGTAGGTCGATGACTGATGCATGATAGTATGCAGTATCACTCGATCCAAGATCAAGGTCAAGTGCCCTTCAAAGTTGGAAATCCTTCCATTTTGAAATGCTGTTTGCTCTGCCAGTCACAATGGGAGCTGGCAACTGACCACTGATGGCACAATATCTAAATTTGATCAGGCTGAATTTTTTATATTTGTCCCAGTTTTTGTGTCACGTGACTTTGATGTTGGCAGAAACGCCAGTTACGAATAGTCGACCGTCAGTCACGGGACTGACGGTCGACTATTCGCAACTGGCTAATTTATTTCACTACGTAATACATAGTTCTCCGCTCACTGTGCTAAAATTGTAACAAATGAGCAATGTTGTGCATTGTGAGGGAATTTAGATGAACTTACCTGTTGTTGCCAGGGTCAGCAATTTGTGATAGTGTCCAGTGTTTACTTGAAGATGACAAATACAAATTCCACCGAATGCCATCTGTTGATGCTTTTAATGAGGTTCTCTTATTTATTAATTCGTCTCACTTTTCTATTTTTAGTGAATTAAAATTTGATAAATTGCATTGGTTGTGGCATATAGTGTATGCTTCCAGTTTTATATCCCTTCTTGTTTTAGTAATGGCATCATTACCGTCTTTCAAGAGACACCTTAAAACATTTTTATTTACCAAATCTTTCCCATCACTTTAAATTGCTTTCTCATATTTTTGTACCGTGTCTTAGAAGCTACTTAGCTTATGCCACATTAATCAGTACGTTCTACTACTACTACTACTACTACTACTATCATTTATCGGATACAGAATTAACGTAAGAAACAGCTGCTTTAATTCTGTGACTCACTGGTGTCACATAATTACTTAGTAGTGAGAATTAATGGAGTAAACATATTACCATTAATCCGTTAATTATCTCTGCTCTGAAGTTTTTGAACCAGCATGCTTGTGCTTATGACAGGTTACCAGGATGTACAAAACTTTGACTAGGAATGTTGGACCTTGTTGGAGTGTGTTAGATCCACCTCCTTTCACCCATCTGTTAAAGTCACAGCACTGAAGGCAAAATTATTCAACCTTTCACTGCATGAGAAACATTTCCGTTGATATTTCAAGCAATGTTTTATTTTTTTTCAAGGAATTTTTTATTATTTGAATTGCTTTATAGTGCTTGTGTTTTTGTGCTGTTTGCAGAACTCTCATGCCAATGAAATGATAACTGGGTTACATTACTTTGAACGTAGGGTAAAAGGACCTAGTGGTTTGACTAAGGTATGTTGGTTCATTCTTTTGATTTATTTCTATCTTAGTTCATGACCTACAGTAGTTTTCTTTTTGCCGAGACATTCCAGAAATCCAAACTTGGCATAACTACATACCAGTCTTTTGTAAAAGCAGTGGGCGTATTTTTGAATTTTTTATTTCATCATACTTTGAAGCATGTGATTTTTATTGTGAGAATTACTGAGTTTAGCATGAAATGTTGTCAATCACTTGCAGGAGGCATTTGATTGGGGTCAAGTGAAGTATTCAGTCTGGGTCAAATGTCTGCTGGCAGTCTGCTTACAAGCAAAGGAATTGTTTAGTGAAGAGCCAAGACTTCTCAAACTTACATCACCAACATACATACTTGGTATTTGTTTGTTTATTTATGTAATTTTGTGTGCACGTCTAACACGTGCATTATTAACCCTTTTCATTTTTGCATGCCAGATTGCATGTTTTCTGTGTATTGTTGCAGTACTTCAAAATTGTCAGTAATGTTGTGTGTTTGATATTCTATTAAATTACAAACATTACTGCTGATATGACATTGTGTATAGAACCTGTGGCTTAGTTTTTAAGGCAGTGACCTTATGACCTTATGGACTTGGGTTCATGAGGTCACTGACTTAACTTGGGTTCATTTCTTACTGAAACATATATGATTTGTTGGTAATGTCAATTAGAAGATGGACTTTGACGCCCCAGCATCAACGTGGATGCCTTAGCCTCCTCAACGGCCTGCTGTGTGTATGACCTTTCACCCCCAAAAGCTAACCAGGTCATCAGTAGCGATTTATGGTTACTTCCTGTAAGTTTTATTGAGATCCCTCAAGTAATTCATGAGATATGGTGTTCACAAGATTTGATCTCGACGGCCTGATGTGACCTTGACCTTTGACTTCAAGAATCTAATCAGTTCGTATGTTGGGTTTAATGAATAGTACCTGTAGGTTTTATCAAAATTGTTCAGCCATTCGTGAGATATCATGGTAACAAGATCTGTCCGGACGATTGAACGCGGCAGACAGACAGCTGTCATGTGGTGAAGGCATAGAAATGGCAGTCGTCAAACATTGCTCCAGAATAATTCCACATCGCAGATGGTTCATGTACCCGAATTGGCGAATGTACGAAGATAGAAGGCATCCGTTTCAGTTGTTAATGTGAACTGATTAATTGATTGCAGGCGACATACATGGCAATTATCATGATCTGGTGTCTTTTGAGAAGGCACTGTGGAGAATGGGTCCACTGCTCATGCCAGCCAACTTTCTCTTTCTGGGCGACTATGTCGACCGCGGCCAGTATGGCATTGAGGTCATGATTTGCAGCTGTTTAGTGGTTTAATGACATACTGTAATCACAGTTAATTACTTACTTAATTTACAAGTCATTTACATGTCATGAATTGTAAAGTAAATAAACGTGTATCCTTGCGACTTAGTCAATGTCACTGTGGTATGTTAGAACTACGAGCAGTTATCACACTGATTTCAATGTTTGCAGTGTTATTTTTGTTGTAGACAGTGTCTTACTTATTGGCACAGAAGTTGCTTGCTCCATCAAAGTTTTACCTACTGCGCGGAAATCATGAACTCCGATCTGTGCAGAGAATGTTTCAGTTTCATGCGTGCGTATTACAGTGTTATGTAGTGTTTTTATAGTTTGATGATTTGTTGAACTGGATCATCATCGTTATCGTCATCTTAGGAGATTTATATTGTGCCTATTACCGAGAATAGAACATAGATGCATTACAAAGTCAGTGCCTATGTGTTGGAGTTTGACAAGACTGGAACACGACCGATGTAGACATGGATGAAATAAGTGTGATAAGATACGATACAATGCAGTACATTATTTTTACT
>Ga0209780_1001842_pt1 | contig 14507 bp, 20 predicted proteins | sample WorMetexBAHAMAS2_FD_187384 | JGI IMG/M metagenome (GOLD analysis project Ga0209780, IMG submission 187384) | Marine gutless worms symbiont microbial communities from Max Planck institute for Marine Microbiology, Germany - Inanidrilus exumae... | ecosystem: Host-associated > Annelida > Digestive... | reverse complement strand
GTGTCTTCGACTGATGCCAGTTAGTTTTAAAACTTCTCCTGCTTTCATAGGAGAGCTAATATATAGAATATCTTCTATATTGTCAAGATATATTGATAGTTTTGTGGACTATATTCATTTTCATAAGCATATTCCTTTAATAAATAGAGCACCATATCCGGATTATATAGTTTGGTTTTGGCTTTTCGGGCAAAAATGTAACCGTTATACCATTTTCTCATATTTTCTAACACCCGATCACGTTCTTGTGGTTCAAGATTAGGAGCGATTTGCTTGAGTAAGCTGTTAACTTCGCTGTCCATAAATCCCATCATTTCGTGAAAATAATAGTGAGTCGATAAATTGGCTGCAATATTAAAGCCGCTGGTTAGGCTGTCTAGGGTGATGGGAGTTACTCCAGTTGCTAAGAAACGATCAACAATTCCGCGCCCAGCTGCTTCTTTGATCGCCTCATAAAATTTACGGACGAAGCCGTTACGACTGACAAATTCTGAAAATGGTTCGAAGTTAAATGCTAAAATTTCGTTGGCGAAATGGTCGTATTCGTAAATTAGAATGTAGATGGGGTGTTGCTTACCAACCGTCTCAAACAAGGCTTTCAAAATTTCATTTGGATGAGAACGCGAGAGGATTGTTTTTTGTTCAGATGGCTCAAGAAGCTGAGTATAACGATCTAAAAAATATTTGGCTCCCCACCGTACATTACTTAAAAAGCCTTCAAAAGTACTTTCTTTGCTGGTGGTATCGATCCGACTAAATTCAAAGTACAAAATCGCATAACTATTGGCTTTCGGGGTTGGATGTTGACCGATGTAATATTTACCAAATAATTGAGAAAATTGTTCAGTAAACTCTAAACCGTAGTAGTGCCAAAGCGTGGATATAAATAGGCTTTTGCCAAATCGCCGTGGTCGTAAAAAAAACACGTAGGGTTCGCTGGCTTGTTCTAGCTTTTCTATGTAGGCTGTCCGATCTACGTAGTGGTAATTTTCGCTGATGAGTTTGTTGAAGTGGCTGATGCCGTAGGGTAATTTTGTTGGCATTTTGTTTATTTGTGATTTTTTATTAAATTCTGCGGGCTGTGTATGCTGTAGCATAAAAATATTGTGCTGCGAGACGGGGTTGCATACGAAGTGGCGGCGTGCCCAAGCTCGTCCGGCGCAACCGCCCTTTGGCTTATTTCCTCGGAACTGAGCTTAACTGTGCCAATAACTGGGTTCTTTCGTACCGGAATTCGGTCGTATTGCCTGTTACCAGTTTTTTAGCTTCTTGATACGCGCAGTCCGTCCACCTCTCCTCACGCAAAATATGGAAGAGCCGCACCCTTGGATATGTCTACTTATGTTTCCATTGCCGCCGATATGATTGAACGGACTCCACCGGAAATTGTCTATCATCGAGTGACAGCTACAGCCTCAATGGAGATTCTACTGGCACCTAATTGGTGTCATAAAAAATGGGCCGTGTTGAAGAATGCGATTACGGCGACATTGCGTGCAAGGTACGCCTAGTCACTAATGACTTCGCCGTTTGATTTGAAGTAACGCACTTTGGTGCCATCTTCAAGAAATTTAAACCCGACTCGATCAGGTTTATTAGTCGTTGTATTAACCAGCGCGATATTGGAAATGTGGATGGGCATTTCCTTATCAACAATACCACCAGGGCTATTTTGCATAGGATTCCCCCGTGTGTGACGTTTCGCTATGTTAATATTTTCTACTATCACGCGATCAGAACCGCGAAAACGGATGATTTTTCCGTATTTACCTTTGTCTTTTCCTGTGATGACAATAACATCATCGCCTGTTTTGATTTTTCGCATATTTAGTTTAAAGAACTTCCGGTGCTAAGGACATAATTCTTGTAAAAGGCCCACCTCTCAATTCACGGGTCACGGGGCCAAAAATACGTGTACCAATAGGTTGTTGTTGGTTATTAAGTAATACAGCGGCATTCCCATCAAATCGAATGACCGAACCATCAGGACGTCTAACACCTTTACGGGTTCTCACCACGACAGCAGGATAGACTTCTCCTTTTTTGACCTTGCTACGGGGAATCGCTTCTTTTATACTGACTTTTATAATGTCACCAATCTTCGCATAGCGGCGGTGTGAGCCCCCAAGTACTTTGATACATTTCATTCGACGCGCACCACTGTTGTCGGCGGCATCTAGCATTGATTGCATTTGTATCATTTTTTGCTCCTTTCTTTATAAACCGTTCGTAGGGCACCCTTCAATTATGTTTCGGGAAATCGCTCCGCTCATTCCCGAAACAAAATGTGCCGTTCGTAGTAGGCGATTTATCGCCTACTAGCACGCTTAACCAATTGCCCTTGTTACAATTCTTTCTAAACGCCAAGATTTCGTCTTAGATAGCGGACGACATTGTGAAATTTCAACCACATCACCTTCATGGCAAGTATTTTCTTCATCGTGGGCGCGTAGTTTCGTTGAGCGTTTAATGTACTTACCATATTTCGGATGCTTCACCTTTCGTTCTATTAAAACGGTAATCGTTTTTTGCATTTTATTGCTAGTGACACGTCCTGTCAGAGTTCGTATAAGCTGTTGTTCTTCAGTTTCAGCCATGCAATGCCATCCTTCTTTTTTCATTAAGAACAGTTTTTACCCGAGCTATGTCACGTTGGACACTTTTGAGTTGGGTATGTCGGTTAAGTTGATCATTGGCTTTTTGTAAACGCAAATTGAAATGTTCACGTAATAATTCAAGCCGTTCCTTGTTGAGTTCGTCAATGCTTTTTTCTCGAAGTTCTCGCGCTTTCATCACATCACTGTCCTGCTTATAAAGGTGGTTGGCACCGGTAGTTTTGCCGATGCTAAACGAAAAGCCTCACGGGCAATCTCTTCTGAGACGCCTTCAATTTCATAGAGCATTTTACCCGGCTGGATGAGGGCAACCCAGTATTCAACATTACCCTTTCCTTTACCCATACGGACTTCTAGCGGTTTTTTGCTGATGGGTTTGTCTGGAAATATCCGTATCCAGAGTTTTCCACCTCGCTTGACGCGACGTGTAATAGTACGTCGTGCGGCTTCGATTTGACGTGCTGTGATTCGTCCACGCCCGGTGGCTTTGAGTCCAAATTCGCCGAAACTCACTTTGTTACCTTGTTGAGCGTTTCCTCGATTTCGGCCTTTTTGTTGTTTTCTATATTTCGTGCGTTTAGGTTGTAACATACTGATTCACTTATGAGATAGCTGGGGTTTCGCAACCCCATAGCTCTTTACTGTTTTCCGAGAATTTCGCCCTTAAAAATCCAGACTTTGACACCTATGACACCATAAGTCGTGTTAGCTTCGGCAAATCCATAGTCAATGTTTGCACGTAAAGTGTGCAAAGGCACACGTCCTTCACGATACCATTCACAACGTGCAATGTCGGCACCATTTAAGCGACCGCTGACGTTGAGACGAATACCATGTGCGCCTAAGCGCATGGCGTTTCCTACGGCGCGTTTCATGGCACGTCTAAACATGATGCGACGTTGTAGTTGTTGAGCAACATTGGCAGCAACGAGATAGGCATCTATTTCAGGTTTGCGAATTTCTTCTACGCTGATGTGTACGGGAATACCCATCATAGAAGAGACTTCTTTTCGCAATTTGTCAATTTCTTCACCTTTTTTGCCAATGACGATACCTGGGCGAGCGGTATGAATAATAATTCGTGCGTTACGTGCCGGTCTTTCAATACGCACATCGCTGACAGAGGCTTGTGCCAGTCTCTTTTTTATGTGTTCACGCACTCTCAAATCTGTATTGAGAAAGTCCGCATAGTTTTTGCTATTGGCGTACCATTTAGAGGACCAATCTTTGATAATACCTAAGCGGAATCCGATAGGATGTACTTTTTGACCCATAATTTGTTCTCTTATCTTAAGCGTCGGAGACTGTCACAGTGATGTGACTGGTGCGTTTTAATATTCGACTACCCCGGCCTTTGGCACGGGCACGCATACGTTTTAGGGTTGGACCTTCATTAATGTATGTTGTTGACACGCGCAACTCATCAATATCTGCCCCTTCATTATTTTCTGCATTAGCAATCGCAGATTCTAGGGTTTTTCTGACCGGCTCGGCAGCGCGTCGTTTACTAAATTTCAGAAGATTGAGTGCATCTCCAACGGGCATGCCGCGAATTTGATCAGCAATCAATCGACACTTTTGCGGAGAAACTCGCGCATATTTATGTATGCTAGAAACTTGCATTTTTCTTCGTCTGTTGTTAATCAAGCCCGTCTATCTTTTTGATTTTTTATCACCAGCTTGATGACCTTTAAAAGTTCGTGTAACGGCAAATTCGCCTAATTTATGTCCTACCATGTTTTCTGTGATGTATACAGGTACATGTTGACGACCATTGTGAACGGCTATGTTTAGTCCCACCATTTCGGGAATAATCATTGAACGGCGCGACCATGTTTTTATGGGACGTTTGCTTTTAGTTGCGGTAGCCTTATCAACTTTCTTGAGTAGATGAAGGTCAATAAAAGGCCCTTTTTTAATTGAACGTGGCATATCAGTTAAAAAATCTTGGACTCCTGCTAAATATTTTTACCGTGAGCGCACAATCATATTTGTTGTACGCTTGTTATGACGAGTTTTAGCACCCTTGGTAGGAAAACCCCAAGGAGTGACAGGGTGTCGCCCACCAGAGCTACGTCCTTCACCACCACCATGAGGATGGTCAATGGGGTTCATGGCGACCCCTCGTGTCGTGGGTCGTATGCCTCGCCATCGAGCGGCACCAGCCTTGCCCCACGACTCAAGGCTGTGTTCCGCGTTACCAACTTCGCCAATGGTGGCTCGACAGTCTGTAAGGACTTTTCTAATTTCACCTGAGCGTAGTCGTAGTGTGGCATATCGGCCTTCGCGAGCGATGAGTTGTGCAGAAGTACCAGCACTTCGCGCCATTTGAGCACCTTTGCCGGGTTTAAGTTCTACACAATGTACTAAACTGCCCATTGGGATTTGACGTAGTTGCATACAATTGCCCGGTTTTATGGGTGCATGAATGCCTGACATCAGAGTGTCTCCTACTTTAATGCCTTTGGGCATAATAATATAACGGCGTTCTCCATCTGCGTATAATAGTAGGGCAATATGAGCACTACGGTTGGGATCATATTCGATACGTTCCACTTTTGCAGCTATACCTTCTTTATTACGCTTGAAGTCGATAATTCTGTAATGTTGTTTGTGTCCACCACCACGATGACGGGTAGTTATTCGGCCATTGTTATTGCGTCCTCCGGTTTTGGTTTTTTTATCTAGCAGGGGTTTGTAAGGGGTTCCACTATAAAGTTGTGGATTTGTGGCTTTAATAACAAATCGTCGTCCTGCTGATGTGGGTTTTGCTTTTATGAGTGCCATGAATTTTTATTCTCCTACCCTAAAGTTGATATCAAAACCTTCCTGCAATCCCACATAAGCCTTTTTCCAGTCTTTTCGTTTGCCCTGAATTCGACCAAAGGTTTTTTGTTTACCTTTGACACAGGCGACTTGTACTCTATCGACTTTGACTTTGAATAGGAATTCAACAGCTTGTTTGATTTCCGGTTTAGTGGCATTTGGTAGTACTTTAAATACAAATTGTCTATGGTTGTCAGCCACTCTTAGTGCTTTTTCAGAGACTCGTGGCGCAATCAGTATTTGCATTAGGCGGGCTTTGTTCATGCCAATCTCTCCTCTATTTTCTTGAGGGCGGGGACTGTTATTAGGACTTTTTCATGTTTTATTAGATTGACTGGATCCACTGCCATTGCCTCACTGACGTTAACTTGGTGTAGGTTACGCGCTGCTAGGTAGAGGTTTTTGTCCTGTTCTTCAGTCACAATGAGTACGTTGTTGAGTTCCAGCGCTTTGAGTTGTGCCAATAGGGTTTTAGTTTTTGGCTTTTCAAGACTGAGTTGTTCCACAACGAGTAGACGCGCCGAGCGAATCAGTTCTGATAGGATAGAGCGTAGGGCACTCCGATACATTTTTTTGTTGAGCTTTTGTGTGTGATCTTGGGGTTTGGCCGCAAAAGTGACGCCGCCGCTTCGCCATAAAGGGCTTTTGATGGTGCCAGCACGAGCGCGACCGGTACCTTTTTGGCGCCAGGGTTTGCTCCCACTGCCTTTGACTTGGGCGCGGCTTTTTTGGGCGCGGGTACCGGCACGGCCACCCGCTAGGTAGGCCGTTATTGTTTGATGAATCAGGGTTTCGTTAAATTGAGCGGCAAATACGGTATCGGAAATGTTGATTGTGCCAGCCGTATTTGTTTGATCTGAGATGATGTTTAATTCCATTATTGATATTTTCCGGTTTAGCTTGGTGATTTTACGGCTGGGCGTACAATAATATCACTTCCAGGCGCACCTGGTACTGCACCTTTTATCAGTAGTAGATTTTTGTCTAAATCTACTCGTGCTATTTCAAGGTTTTGTACAGTGCGTTGTACATTGCCCAAATGTCCTGCCATTTTTTTGCCTTTAAAGACTCGTCCAGGCGTTTGGTTTTGGCCTGTTGAGCCAGGGGCACGATGTGATAGAGAGTTGCCGTGGGTGGCATCTTGTGTTCTAAAGTTGTGACGTTTGACAGTACCAGCAAAGCCTTTGCCTTTGGTGGTGCCGGTGACATCGACTTTTTGTCCTTGTTCAAAAATGTCTACTTTGATTTCAGCACCAAGTTGGCTATCTTCGTCATTGTTTAAACGAAATTCCCAAAAACCACGCCCTGTTTCTACGCCAGCTTTGGCGAGCTGTCCACTGGTCGGTTTATTGATCCGGTTGGTTTTCTTGCTACCACAGGTGATTTGTATGGCTTGGTAGCCATCTTTTTCTTTGGTTTTAAGTTGGGTGACTCTGTTGGGTGTTGCTTCAATAACGGTCACGGGTATGGATGTGCCGTCTTCCTTGAAGATTCGGGTCATTCCACATTTGTGTCCGATAATTCCAATGGGCATTTTTTTGTTGTCCTTTGTACTGATGTAAACGAGTTGGTTTTGTTACTGGTATAAAAAATCCTATTTCTTGAAGAAATAGGATTTTTAAATTTACAAATCATTTAGGAGCACTAAAATCGGCGCGATAGGTTATAACAATATTGGGTATTGCGTCAACTTATAGAAACCTTGGGATAAATCCCTGGACTCTTAAGGCTCAAGTCACCTAAAGGTGACTAAGTATAAGAATTCAGTCACCTTTAGGTGACTTGAGCTTTTAGCCTGGAAATTTATTTCCAGGCATCTTCTGGGCAAAACTTAATTTAGTTTAATTTGTACGTCAACACCGACCGCCAAGTCTAGTTTCATTAAAGAGTCAACTGTTTTGTCAGTTGGATCTATGATGTCTAGTAGACGTTTATGAGTGCGTATTTCATATTGGTCTCGTGCGTCTTTGTTGACGTGAGGCGATATCAATACGGTGAATTTTTCTTTTTTTGTCGGTAAGGGTATTGGACCTTGTAATTGTGCACCTGTTCGTCTGGCGGTTTCGACAATTTCTCGGGCTGATTGATCGAGAAGGCGGTGATCAAATGATTTTAGGCGGATACGTATTCTTTGGTTTGTCATAGTTTTTTTATATAATAGTATATTCAGAAAATAGGAGTCCAAGATAAGATTTCTCAGAACAAAGAAAGGATGTCCAAGATAAATCTTGGACTCCTACCAAACAAAATGTTACTTAGCTATTTTTCTTGATAACGCTTTCAGTTATGCTGCTTGGTGCTTCGTTGTATTTAGCGAATTGCATGGTGTAAGTGGCGCGACCTTGTGTTAGGGAACGCAGATCGGTAGCGTAGCCAAACATTTCGCCTAGAGGGACTTCGGCGCGGATGTTTTTACCGGTGGGTAAATCTTCCATGCCTTGGAGGATACCTCGGCGGCGGTTGAGATCACCCATGACATCGCCCATGTAGTCTTCTGGGGTGATAATTTCGACTGCCATGATCGGTTCTAGTAGTACAGGCTTGGCTTTTTTAGCGCCTTCTTTGAGGCACATTGAGCCGGCAATTTTGAAGGCTATTTCGCTGGAATCGACTTCGTGATAGGAACCATCATATAAGGTCACTTTGATGTCGATAAGGGGATATCCAGCAATGATACCGTTTTGCATTTGTTCTTGTATCCCTTTGTCAACAGCGGGGATATATTCTTTGGGGATCACACCCCCTACGATTTCGTTGACAAATTCGTAGCCTGTGCCAGGCTCTTTGGGTTCTATTTTGAGCCAAACATGTCCGTATTGTCCGCGTCCACCAGATTGGCGTATAAATTTGCCTTCTTGTTCTACGAGCTTGCGGATCGTTTCGCGGTAGGCCACTTGTGGTGCACCAACGTTGGCTTCTACCTGAAATTCTCGACGTAGGCGATCGACGATGATGTCTAGGTGTAGTTCTCCCATGCCGGAGATAATCGTTTGTCCAGATTCTTCATCAGTGCGTACCCGGAATGAGGGATCTTCGGCGGCCAATTTAGTTAAGGAAATTCCCATCTTTTCTTGGTCGCCCTTGGTCTTGGGTTCCACAGCGACGGAGATGACCGGTTCTGGAAATTCCATTTTTTCTAGGGTGATGATGTGCTCTTTGTCGCAAAGGGTTTCTCCAGTGGTAACATCTTTGAGACCAACCGCCGCTGCGATGTCTCCAGCACGAACCTGTTTAATTTCTTCACGGGTATTGGCGTGCATTTGTAATATGCGGCCAATGCGTTCTCTTTTGTTTTTAAGAGGATTGTAGACGGTGGTACCTGATTCTAGTACGCCTGAGTAGACGCGGAAGAATGTTAGATTGCCGACGTAAGGATCGGTTGCTACTTTAAATGCGAGTGCGGCGAAGGGTTCTTCGTCACTAGAGGCGCGTGTCGCTTCTGTTTCTCGCCCATCGTCAAGTATTCCACGAATCGCTGGTACGTCTGTGGGAGCCGGTAAGTAGTCGATGATAGCATCGAGCATAGTTTGTACGCCTTTGTTTTTGAAGGCTGAACCACAGAGTGTGGGTATAATTTCATTGGCGAGAGTGCGTTGTCGTAAACCTTGACGTATTTCTGTTTCGGATAGTTCTCCTTGTTCAAGGTATTTTTCCATGAAATGGTCATTCGCTTCTGCTGCCATTTCTAAGAGTTGTTCGCGCCATTCCTCGCAGGCGGCTTGCATATCGGCTGGAATCTCGCGTTCTTCAAATTTGATACCCTTGCTACTGTCGTCCCAGTAGATGGCTTTCATTGTGACGAGATCAACAATGCCTTCAAATTGATCTTCTGCACCGATAGGTAGCTGTAGGACAGCAGGGTTAGCGGCTAGGCGTGTTTTGAGTTGTTGGACAACATGTAAGAAGTTTGCACCAGCACGATCCATTTTGTTGATGAAGGCGAGCCGGGGAACACCATATTTGTTGGCTTGTCGCCAGACGGTTTCTGATTGAGGTTCGACACCGCCAACAGCGCAAAAGACAGCACAGGCACCGTCGAGAACACGCAGGGAGCGTTCAACTTCAATCGTGAAGTCAACATGGCCAGGCGTATCGATAATGTTAATGCGATGCTCTGGATATTGTTGAGCCATGCCATTCCAGAAGCAAGTCGTGGCTGCGGAAGTGATGGTGATGCCGCGTTCTTTTTCTTGATCCATCCAGTCCATGGTGGCTGCACCGTCATGTACTTCGCCTATTTTGTGGGAGATCCCGGTGTAATAGAGGACACGTTCTGTGGTTGTCGTTTTGCCCGCATCAATATGGGCCATGATGCCAATGTTGCGGTAGAGTTCAATCGGAGTTTTGCGTTCCATTATCAGTTATCAGTTATCAGCTATCAGTTACTATTGTTGTTATCAATCAGTGTTTTTGCAGTTATCAGTGAACAGTGATCACTGATAATTGATAACTGATCACTGATCACTGATCAATGATCACTGATCAGTGAGGCTTACCAGCGGAAGTGTGAGAATGCTTTGTTGGCTTCAGCCATGCGGTGTACATCCTCGCGTTTTTTGATCGCAGTACCTTTTTTTTCAAAGGCATCTAGGATTTCTCCTGCTAGACGATAGCCCATGGTTTTTTCTCCACGTTTGCGTGCTGAGTCTGTTAGCCAGCGCATTGCTAGGGTTGTCCGACGCGCAGGGCGGACTTCTACCGGAACTTGGTAAGTTGAGCCACCGACTCTGCGAGATTTGACTTCAACAACGGGACGTAAGTTGTCTAAGGCTTTGCCAAAGATGTCTATTGCTTCTTGCTCTTTCTTTTTTTCTGCAATGCGATCAAGAGCACCGTAGACGATGCCTTCTGCCACAGATTTTTTGCCGTTTTTCATGACAATATTAATGAATTTGGCAATCGTTTCGTCTCCGTATTTTGGGTCAGGTAGGATGACACGTTTAGCTATAATTCTTTTTCTTGGCATTTTGTTGTTCCGCTTAGCTTAAGTTTTGGGTCTTTTTGCTCCATATTTGGAGCGGCCTTGTCGTCTCTCATTAACCCCGGAGGTGTCTAGTGAGCCGCGCACGGTGTGGTAGCGAACGCCGGGTAGGTCTTTGACGCGCCCGCCCCGTATGAGTACGACGGAGTGTTCTTGTAGGTTATGCCCTTCTCCACCAATGTAGGTGGTAACTTCCATGCCGTTGGTGAGTCGTACACGGGCGACTTTACGCATGGCTGAGTTGGGTTTTTTGGGAGTTGTGGTGTACACGCGAGTGCATACGCCACGGCGTTGTGGGCAGCTGTCTAGTGCGGGTGTGGTGCTTTTAGTTTTTTGGCGTTTACGTGGTTTACGCACCAACTGGTTGATTGTTGCCATAATTTTTTTTTTTGTATAAAAAAATAAAAAATAAATAATACTTACAGTGAGTTATAATATAATACTTTATGTGTTTGAAATCTTTTGTGTTACAATGGAAATCATATCTTTATTTTTACGCTTGGTGCCATTTTCACGACAGAGTTGTGGGATTCGCAGGTCGGACCCCGCAGCCGCAAAACGGCACATTTTGCGTTTTTATGGTCTATTTAAATAAAAGAAAGCTGGCATCTCTAGGAGGTGCCAGCTTTTTTAAAGGCGCGAGATTCGCGTTGTATAGGGAAATTGGCGCGCCCGGAGAGATTCGAACTCCCGACCGCCTGGTTCGTAGCCAGGTACTCTAATCCAACTGAGCTACGGGCGCATTATTTAGTTAGTGGCGGAGAGAGAGGGATTCGAACCCTCGATAGGGGTCAACCTATACTCCCTTAGCAGGGGAGCGCCTTCAGCCGCTCGGCCATCTCTCCGAATTTTGGTTAATTGGGGGGCGAGTCCAATTTAATTGTGAGGGATTATACACAGCTTGCAAAAAAAAAACAAACTTTTTTTTGAGTTCAAGAAGATAAATATTGGAATTTATATTTAAATAACTAGAATTAAAAATCAATGTCAAATTTTGATACTTAAATTATATTAATAGCATTATAAACATTTTGATAAAACAATGTCTGCAAAAACTCTATATGACAAGTTATGGGATGCCCATGTTGTGCGGGCTGAGAAAGATGATGCCGCTTTACTTTACGTTGATTTTCATCTCATTCATGAAGTGACTTCTCCTCAAGCCTTTGAGGGTTTGCGTTTGGCTAATCGTCAGCCATGGCGCGTTTCTGCAAATTTTGCGGTGCCTGATCATAATGTACCGACAACAGCCCGTGATGGGGGGGTAACAGATATTGTTGATCCGGTGTCACGTTTACAGGTTGAAACCTTAAGTCAAAATTGTCAGGACTATGGTATCAGGGAATTTAGCATGAATGATCCCCGTCAGGGCATTGTGCATGTGATAGGTCCTGAGCAAGGCACAACTTTACCCGGTATGACTATTGTATGTGGGGATTCGCATACTTCAACGCATGGTGCTTTTGGTGCTTTAGCTTTTGGGATTGGCACCTCTCAAGTGGAACAAGTTTTAGCTACCCAATGTTTGGTGCAGAAGAAATCTAAAAATATGTTTGTCAGTGTTGATGGTGAAATCGGCTCTGGTGTTACGGCTAAGGATGTTGTTCTTTATATTATTGGTGAGATAGGCACGGCAGGTGGTACGGGCTATGCGATTGAGTTTGGGGGCTCTGGGATTGTGGCTTTGTCAATGGAAGGTCGTATGACGGTTTGTAATATGGCTATTGAAGCCGGTGCCCGTGCGGGGATAATTGCGGTGGATGATAAAACCATTGAATATGTGCGTGGGCGAGCCAATGCGCCGCGTGGGGATTTGTGGCGACAGGCTGAAGTCGCTTGGGGCGAGTTGCATAGTGATGCTGGTGCTAAGTTTGATCGTGTGGTGCATATTGATGCGGCTCGAATTAAACCTCAAGTGACTTATGGTACGTCGCCAGAAATGGTTGTGCCAATTGATGCGGTGGTGCCTAATCCTGATGATGTAAGCGATGCTAGCAAAGCTGAAGGTATGCGCCGTGCTTTAAAGTATATGAATTTGGAGGCGGGTACGCCTATTCGTGAGATTGGTGTTGATAAAATTTTCATCGGTTCGTGTACTAATTCGCGTATTGAGGATTTACGGGCTGCGGCGGAAGTCGTTAAAAGTCGCAAAATCGCGCCTAATATTAAGCAGGCTTTGGTGGTGCCGGGTTCAGGCTTGGTTAAGGTACAAGCGGAGCAGGAAGGTTTGGATAAAATTTTCTCTGAGGCGGGATTTGAGTGGCGAGCCTCGGGCTGTTCTATGTGTCTGGCTATGAATGCTGATCGCTTAGAGCCGGGTGAACGTTGCGCGTCTACTTCTAATCGTAATTTTGAAGGTCGTCAAGGGCAAGGGGGGCGTACTCATTTGGTTAGTCCGGCGATGGCTGCGGCTGCTGCGATTGCGGGGCATTTTGTTGATGTGCGTGATTTTTAGTAGCAATATAAAAATCTTATTTCTTTAATAAATAGGATTTTTTTTAAAGGTTTAGTACAACGGATTTGGGGAAGAAACGGATTGATTGAGTCGTGCATTCCCAAAATATAAGGTTATTTGGACTTAGTTAGCGAAATACCAAAGTTTTTTCAAACTGGCACTGCCACAATCCGTTTCTTCCCCAAATCCGTTGTGCTATTTTTGAATTGAAAAAATAATGAGGAAATTAAGGATGTTATAATGACAGCCCAAGATATTGCCACCAGTGATCTAAAAACGGATATATATAATTCCTGTTTGGAATGCGCGTAGCATCGGTGATTAATGTGGTTGATCGTGCGAGCTCTGGCGAATGCCCCGAGCTTTCAAACGTAAGTAATAATAGAGGAGAATCAGAGGTGTTTAGTCGTGTTCAATGTCGTAAACTTGTTGTGATTGCTTGGCTTGTCTCACTCTCATACTGTTTCGTAACCCCGACAGCTGTATTTGCTACTTTGCCAAACAGAGCAGAAGTCGCGCAACAGCTCCAAAACGGCGAGGTACGTAAATTATTTCAACAGAAAAAGTATTGGCAAGCCATTCGCAAAGCGCACGATTTAGGCAGCGGCTCAGATAAAAATAGGATTTACGACTTTGTCGAACAGCATTTAGCGCAGGTTAAGGAAAGTTATGCTGATTCAGCGTCAGCGCGTCTGGGCTCTCACGAGGTTCATGATCTCGGTGAGATTAAGGTTTTTTACAAAAATATAGATTCAGCTTTTGGTGGGAGAGCCGAAGCGCTTAATTATGACTTCAGTCGTGAATTCAATTTGGATTTAGTGCCACCGACAGTAGAAGATGGTCAGGGCGTTTATCAGCTGGCTGTTGAAGATGGCGTACATCCAGGATATGATGATAATCTTGCGGCCATCGACATTGATTCTGGTGAATTTAAAGTTTTTGATTATTTGACAGCACAGAGAGATCGTAATCGAGGAGGTTTGTTTATTTCGGAAGATGGTAGCGTGGCCCTGATTGATAGCGAACGTTCTTTTCTTAAGATGCTGCCGATGCAAGCTCTCAATAATAACATAGAGAATCTTGGAAAAACCGACATGCAATATTTTTTTGAATCGCGTGGCAGTTGGGAAGAATTTGCTTCTAAAACTGATGAATATTGGTCTGCATGGGTAAATGACGGTTTAGAAGCTTTACTAACGAAAGATGAGATCAAAGAAATATCAGGCAGATTTGTTGCTCGTGCTCATGCGCTAAAAACCAAAGCAGAGAGCGTGATTAACGAAGATCCTGCTTTTTTCGATTCCGGTAAAAAACCTTTAAGACTCAGGAATCGCATCCGGTATAAGCGTTTAAAAAGTTTATCTACCGACGACGATGCTTACAGTTGTAAAGGTTGTGGGTGTACTATTTTATAAATGCCGCTCCGAGACTACGACGGTTTCAACAAGGATACCAAGGTTTACCGTTGAGTGTTTTTTACGCCAAGCCGTTCCAATTAATTGAACTAGATAGCAATTTTGTAGTCAAATATAGACATGCCTATATTTGCGTACACGGGAACTATCAACCCACTATCTCCTCGCCGTAGCTTGGAGTTACTTGATAAAAACACGCTCAGTAGGGTGTAACC
>Ga0209780_1001841_pt1 | contig 14511 bp, 9 predicted proteins | sample WorMetexBAHAMAS2_FD_187384 | JGI IMG/M metagenome (GOLD analysis project Ga0209780, IMG submission 187384) | Marine gutless worms symbiont microbial communities from Max Planck institute for Marine Microbiology, Germany - Inanidrilus exumae... | ecosystem: Host-associated > Annelida > Digestive... | reverse complement strand
TAATATTTTTTTTTACATTTCTATCATATCTTGTCTAATAGACTAATATGTCTACGATGTGCAGAGGAGTTTTTATCTTCAACTCCGAATATTGGGGTGAAAAAATCTAATCGAAATCGAATTCTTTGTAAAAAAAACGAATCAAAATCGAATCGAGAGAAAACCACAGTCGTCGCATCACTAAAAATTTTTATTGATAATACCAAGGATGGCACATGCCTTATTTATTTTATCATGGATATGATCTCGAAAGGTTATTTTTTTGTCAATGAAACAACAAGGTCTTTAAAACTTTCCTTTCAGTCTAAAGACGTGATTTGGTTATCTTGAGATATACTGTACATGCCACTTTTGTCAACATGTCTACCAAAAGATACTATACTATAATAGTACATTTTGAAATATTAAGTTTTAAATAACCATTGCTGGCTCCAGTGTTTTAGAGCATCAATTTCTTTCTGTAATAAACTGTTATCATTAGGACTAACTATATGTCGAAATAACTTAGCATTATCAGTAAACAAATATGTATGACAATGACAATTAGGGATGGACGGTTATCTGGCCCGGCCATCCGATTTTTGCCTGTTTTCCACTAACTGGCAAAATCTGCCTCTGGCTGGATTGTATGAGGCACGGCGGATCGGATTTTCACGAATCACAGTACCCCATTTTGCACTAAGTCCGATGTGACTGCTCAATTAACAGTTGGTATCAGCCGCGAAAATCTGCAGATGAAGCTTGTCGATTGATGTAGCTGGCCACCGGCAGTGTGCTCTGGTGCCAACTGCAGCCGCTGATCAGGTTTCCCGCTCACCCACTGCCTGCTGCCCGCCGATTAATGTCTGGGCTATATATCTTTGAAGCAAGCGATGCTGTTGCCACATGCTGTGTTGACACTTAATGCTTCACAGAAATACGCAAATAGGAATCTGTCACTAATCTCTACCTGAATGACGCGACCAGCAAGTGGCTGGTGCTGGCATTTTATTGGACGGCCTACCAGTCACAGTATCAATTTACTGAACTCTAGTCCTGGTTCACTTGCCTTAGCAGTACATTTGTTACCGTTTTGTTTCGTTACTTCCGTAGTAGAGTATACATGTTGTTCCTAATGGCACAGAATCGCACGAGTAAAATTTTGAGTTATTTCTCAGTCAAAAGGGAGGATGATGTAAAAGCGCAATGCAATCACTGCAGATTAAAGATTACAGAAAATAAAGCATTGGACGCGATTTGCTGTAATTTTTTAACCGGTATAGACTAGTGGTAAAGTTACATCAAAAATCCGAAACCGGCCAGATATTCGGCATCGGTTAACTGAATCCAGTATCCGGCAGAAAATCACTATTCATCCATGCCTAATCACTGTAAGGTTTGCAGCAATCCACAAGGTCATTTATGTAGATAATAAACAATAATTGATACGGGATGCTGCCCTGTGGGATATCACTGGTGACAGCTTTTCAAAACGAAAAGCTACATTAACTGTGACTCTAACTTTCTGCTTTTAAAAAAACTCTGAATTCAGTAGATAAGAATACTGTTAAAGCCATAAGAGGTAAGTTTAGAAATTAATCTTTTATGAGGTATTTTGTCAAAGGCCTTTTTGAAATCGCTGTAGATCACATCTACCTAACCCCCATACTCTAGATAATCAGTCCACTTGTGCATAATCTGTAGCAGCTGCATTTACAATTTTGTACAATTTTGTCCATGGCATAAGAAGCTGTCATTGTCATTAGTTGCCTAAACATAAGCTGTATGTGACAGTAAAGAGCAATACACGCCGATGTTTTGGCCATGTCATTAGTTGCTCTTTAGTCTGATGTGTATTCACTGAAAATGTATTCTGGCATTATGCCTACAGAAACAGGATGGGATTTACAACATGGTTTTTAGCGAACGTGAAATCACGTTCGCTACATGCTATCGCCGTTCCGTCTGTCTGTCTGTCGTCTGTCTGTCTGTCTGTAATGTTGGTGCGCCGTACTCAGCCGGTTGAAGTTTTCCGCAATTCTTCTTCGCCGCTTGGTACCTTGGCCATCCATTGACATCCATGCAAAATTTTACGGAGATCATCCCAGGGGAACCCCTCCGTCGGGGGTTTAAACGCAAGAGGGGTAGTGAAATATAGCGATTTTTCACGTTTGGAATGCTGTATCTCCGAAACGGTGCAAGATACAAGGTAAGTTAGTATTAATCACTAATAGGAAGTCGTACATGAGCTTTCTATTGGTACCAAAATCGGTGACCTTGAATGACCTTGAACGACGAAATGGCCCTTATTTTGCGTTATTTTTTTTACCGAATTTGGTAATTTCAGGGGGCGTATAGCATAAAAGTGGTTGACAAAGCAATAACTATGGACAATTTACGATTACTATGTCTAGTAGTAAACATCTGCAGAGGGACCACGTGACGCCCACGGTATAAATTCCTTACAGATTCATAAATACAAGACTTAATGCGCAGTACTTGCCTAGCTACCGTTTTGATAAGAAGTCATATATTACCTTTCGATTGGTACCAATATCGGTGACCTTGAGTGACCTTGAACGTCGAAATGGCCCTTATTTTGCGTTATTTTACCAAATTTGGTAATGGCCCTTATTTTGCATTATTTAACCGAATTCGTGTACGATGTCGTCGTAAAACAATTGTTAGATTTACCTCGGTTTCAAAACTACTTTTGATAGTTTATGACCATATTAATACCATCTGTGCAATTATTCAGCGATTATTTAGGCAAAACAAACTGATAACTCGGTTTGATGGGCATAGGTGCATAGATGATTGGGTGCACTGCATAGATTACCGTTGACGCTTAGTTATAGTAGAAATTAGGAACTCAGTTTAATGGGCGTAGGCTTTGGCCTCTACGTGTACAATGTCGCCATAAAACATTCACGTTCGCTATCTCATATTTTGATGAGCTCTTGTGATGTTGTTGTAGTTAGTAATGGAAATGTATTGTGCATGATGGCATTTGTGTTGTATGCTTCAGATGAATCCCGTTTTAACTGACACATATTGCCTCTAACATATGGCATCAGTGACTTCTATATCTTCTCATTTAGCGAACATCTACACAATGTTAACTTGCAGCCGATTTAGATGTTTTTGTGTACTTGTTGCTGCTGCCATTTTCTTTGCACTTCTCGTCGTCAACTCATTTGCTCCTATCTCTTCATTGTCAGTGGAACCGGACAGTTCTGCAGTTCGCCGTAAGTTGCTACTGGATGGCAGTATACAGAGCAGAACACTGGAGAATTTGGACCCAGAGGAAGGTTCTTCGCAAGAATCGGACTTTGTCTACGACCCGAGTAATGACGTTCTTGTATTCTTGCACATGCAGAAGACCAGTGGATCCGTGTTTGGCCGTCATCTCGTCCGTAATGCTGTAGGTTTTCCTGCCACTTGCTCTCGTGTACGTGGACGCAAGCGACGCAACTGTACTGACAGTAATGGCCGTCAGTGGCTGTTTAGTAGGTTCTCTACAGGCTGGGCATGTGGCCTGCATGCCGACTGGACAGAGCTGCATGCTTGTGTACCTCGCGTATTGAACAGACTAGAAGGTGGTCGGCGAAGACGCAGGTCTGTCAGTTTATTTCCATATTCTGCTATCGTTTTCTGATTTGGATAGTAGTTTGTCATAAATTGAAAAAAACTGTTTAGTTTGAAACTAAGGTTGTAAGAATCGTGAATTGTACTGTATTGAACTTTATGTATGATGCTTTGCTTGTCCTTGTGAGTGAAATCATATTGAAAAGTAGTGAGAGCAATTCTTCATCCTTTCATTTTTGTGCATAGCGCCACGGAAGTCTTTTGACATTCTGGCGCTTTACAAATCGGATTATTATTATTATATTATTATTATAGAAAACATTGTGAGCCATGGCGAGGTTTATGTTGGTGTACTCTTGTATGATATTCATATTAAATAAATAAATATTGCTTTTGCTAAAAACGCCTATGTATCCCCATGCTGACAGTGTACACTAGCAGCACTCAGTAGAACGCATACTTCCACTAGACCTCACTGAAACTGGCACTGTTTCATTACCGCCTGATTATCCGCACTGCACCGTTAACTTTTCACTTTTCAGTCTGTTGGACTAAATATGATAAATTATACAGCTGCTGCTACTACTACTACTATTTTTGTTTAACGGCCTTTTTTTAGAAGAATGGGGCAGCCAGTTCCGCCTCGGTTTTCCACCTGTTCCGGAAGAGAACCTCTGGGGATAGTGGAATGGGGTTTATACAGTCTGGAAAACTCTGGATGTCCTTCCTGCCATCCAACCGTCAGTCTTAAAACACCGAAGGCCTGAAGGGAACACAAAGCACTAGCCCTGACCAGTGGTCTGGTCTCATCCTTTCTTCGTCCACCACAGGACTGCCGATAATTGATAATTAATTAATTAACTAGTAATTAGTAATTGTTCCCTTTATGTTGGTTTTCCAAGCCAGTACCATAGGGTTGACATTATTGCTAGATGTGTAATCAACCCAGAATGTCAGCAGTCTTGTTTTCAACATTATTATCTCCCTTATAGGGGTGCTTTGCATACTGTGTTATGAAATGTTTGTTGCTTGAAGGTATGTGTACGTCACATTCTTGCGAGATCCAGTCTATCGTTATCTCAGCGAGTTCAAGCATGTGCAGAGAGGTGCAACGTGGAAGAACGTAAAACTGAAATGCAATGGCAAATCAGCTGCTGGAACAGTTGTACCATTATGTTACTCAGGTATTTGTCATTTACAGCATTTATATGAAACGATCAGTCATTTTTATGCATGTCGGTTTTGTATATGAGTTTTGTTGTTTGTTGTTGGACATAGGAAATGTGTGGAAACAATAACTGGTATTTTATTGAATTCATATTGCTAAGTTGAGTTAAGTGACACATGAGGCCATGCTGACTCATTTGACAAGAAACATCAGTGTACTGTAATGTATCTGAATATACATGGGAACATAGAAATTCTGGAGTTGTATCCAGCGGGGCATTATAGTCCATGGGCTTCTCTGGTTGGTGTGGAAAGAACATAACTGGTCCTCTAGTTCTCTGTTTTAGTCCACACTGCAAAGTGTTAGTCACTGGAGATGGTTCGGCAGTTTTTATTTAGCAAGAATGAACTCAGCTGATGCATAGGAAATCATATATTGGCTATTATGTTTGTGGCACATGCAGGTGTGTCGTATGCTATAACAGTTCTATCAGTCACATTTGTTCTGTGCTAACAGTTGAACAGATCTTGTTGCTGGTTTTTTAAATTGAAATGGAAGCTTCAGTTAGATACTGCAGCATTGTGTGATAAGGCTTTCTGCAGAATAATGTCTATACAGAGTGTTGTGTACCTCTTGATTTAGTTGTACAGCTTTATGAACCCGTTTTTAGATTAGCCTTTGTCCAAAAAACTTAACTTCTTTACATTGGTGTACTTTTGATTAGCATTAAGAGTTTGCATTACCCCATAATGCTATTTGTGTACTTCGTAATGGATTGTAAAAAATGCATGATATTATATTAATTGTTGCCACCTTAATCCCGGTTTGATTTTCATGCGTCAGGAGCATGTTACACACTAAATCTATTACACGTATTTTACAGGCATCCTGGCTAGTGGTAGTTGACTGCAAGGTTAAGAGTAGCAGACTTCGTTGATGTCAGTGTGTGAATGTTTGATGTTTATAGTTGACTTTTGTTAATATGCAGATAAGCATGAACTTTGAACTGTAATTATAATATGAATTAGTAATCTGATTTTTATAGGTTGTTAATCTCAAAGTGAGTAATTGTAATGAGAGCTAGCATAAAGGGTATAGCATCCCTACCTTCAGGAGTACATTGATGGATAGTGAAAAGATGAGGCCAGTTGGAGATTATCCGTGGTGGAACTCAGTGTTTTGCCTTCTCTTCAGTGCTTTAATGTCGTTGATTGAGCAACAGGATGAGGATAACTGGGGGATTTTACTGGGTGGATGCTCTTCTGCCCAGTAAAAATCTCCACTTATCCTCCAAAGTTTTGGGGTCCCAGCCAAACTGGGATAACAACGGAAAAATAGGTTGGTTAAACAACGAGAGCTCAACAGCTGCTGGGATGGCTGACCATGGCTAAAAGCAGACATGAATTTGATAAGAAGCTTAGTACTGAAAGCTAGCCTGGTTTAAAAGAGGGCAAGCACCCAGGCGGCTGCACACTTATTCCTTGGTGTCGTGATAGACATTAGGCTTGAGATGTCTCAGCATCCGTGTCACAGAGGGACTGCCCAACGCGCTGTTTTAGTTAATATCATGTTAACTGCTGCACAGCTGTACAAAAAATGGCACTTTAAAAGATCTGCAATAGGTGCATAACCTTCAAAATCACTGAAGATCATCGGAAATAGCACATTTTGATAGGCAGTATATCACTTTCTATCAGTGGTCTGTAGTAATAATGACACTATCTTGCACCATTTCTGAAATATTGCCAACTTACATTGTATGTGACTGCCTGTGAACTTGAAATTCGTCATTTTTGATGTGACAGTTGAAATTACTGGTCATGTACACTTTCCAATTCACACGTAAACATAGTGTAGCTAATACGTGCTATATTTTTATCCACACATGCCGATAGACAAGGTGTGGATATATCGTTTACTGTTTGTCTGTGTGTTTTTCGTGTGCTTGTGTTTGTATGGATACGGATTTCTCCACCGAGGATAAAGCTAGTGGTGTCACATTTTGCTCGGCGGTTCATTGGCATCCAAGGCAGGGAATCACAAATTTTTTGTGAACTTTGCACCCCCAGAAGCCCACTTGCCTTTGTGGCCGAGTGGTTAACACACTCGGCCACCATGTGCAGTAGAGCATGACGCGCTCAGTGGCAGGGATTTGCCTCCACCTACCAAAGAATTATTTCTAATAATTCCTGTGCACATGATGAAGAGGGAGTTAATCCCAGCAGTTAAGAGAGTTCGACGGTGTCCTCTATAAACTGTGACCGTTGCTGATGCCTTGATTAGCAGCATCAAGGTATCAGCCGCACTGACGTGAGAGCCGAAGCAGATAGATGTGGCTAAGCCCACTGGCTAGGCGCTAAAGAAGTGTCATTCAGGTGGACAGGTACTGAAGAAGTGCCAGTCAGGACTGGCACTGAATAAGTGCCAGTCCGGACTTAGCCAGACAGTAGGCCACGCCTAGAGGGGGTGCGCTTAGAAATACATGACAAGCTGCTCACGCCTACTCAAGCCGTCCTCGACTCTGCATAACGCACACATACACTGCACACACCTACCAATTCCCCTCCTCTCCCTTGGCTGGCGCATTGGACTGACATAAAGGTCTCAGCGCTGGAGTCCAGAGTAGGCTTGCCCGCAGTAACGAATGAACGAACGCCCCCAGAAGCCCGAAATTGGCCAGCGTGCGGGCCAGGCCCATCCGCATGTAAACATTACCATAGAGATGTGCCGACGTAAACTTCACGCTAAAGATGTGCCGTTCACGAAATCTAAACACATTTGCAATATATCGCGTGGCGTGTGGACGTAGGATTGGCATGTGTGGATATATGTCAGTCCCCTTCATATGACATTCAAGGTCACTTAATGTCATTGGTAATTGTTAAAGGTGCGATATGAAAGCGCCGTTAAACACCAACTAACCATGTAGTATAAGCCAAACCATTATTATGCTGTGCTAAAAGCTGATTTTGTGTGTACGTAAAGTTACTGAGATAAAACATTCAATTACTGATGTTGCATGTTTTCTAAATGAAGAAAGTGGTAGTAATAGTGTATGTGATAGCGGCTGTTGCTCTCAGTACTGTTTATTCTAGTACCACTGCCACTCGCTGTAGTATATGAAAATAGTATTGTATCAGCCATGATACTCTTGTTGCGACAAGAAACATGATGTTAAATTTCGTGCAGTTTACAGTGTATGAATGCACCATGTGTTTGCAGGTGAGAATTGGGAAGGTGTTAGTTTAGACGAATTCATGGCCTGTCCATTCAACTTGGCCAACAACCGCCAGACACGGATGCTTGCTGACCTTACTCTTGTTGACTGTTACAATCGCTCATCGTTCGCTGACCCAGGCGAGCGTGACCGCGTCATGCTGCGGAGTGCCATGGACAACCTCCGCAGCATGGTGTTCTTTGGTCTTACTGAACGACAGGTCGACTCACAGCATCTGTTCGAGCACGCGTTCAAGATTCGCTTCACGGAGGACTTTGTACAGAGGAACAGCACGCAGGCTGAACGTGTTAATGTCACTGAGAGGCAGATGCGCACCATAGAGTTGCGGAATAATCTCGACATTCGTCTCTATCGTTACGCATTGCAACTGTTTGAACAGCGTGTGCAGCAGTTGCGTGAAGCCGAGCGTCCGAGTGTCGTGCGCCGTGAGACATCCAATCAAAGACAACACGGTTCGGTAAGCAAGAGACTAGTGAGTCTAGCCAGGAACTAAATATATCTGAACTTAGTTTGAAATAGCAGGCAAGCATGGTTTAAGTTTGCATGTTTTAATTTATGGTGAATAAAAATATTAGTTTGTTTATCCGTTATGTTTTATTACGTGTTTGTTTATGAGCCACTTACAAAGTGAGCGGAAATAATATTATCTGTTAATCAGAATTATGTCATTACAATTGGATCTCGATTGCAGTTTATTGTCACATACTTTTGAATTATGTTGTTGTATTGTAACTGAGTTCGATTTTGCTAATGATTTTCACTCGTTGAAGTTATGTTTGAAGCTAATTTTTGAATGTCACAGCTTTCAAAGTGCTTTTGAAAAATGTTGGCACATTTTTTCTCACACGGCAGTTTTTACTACAATCTATGTAAAGCATGCTTCTTTTATTAAGTTTTTGAACAATTTTGACATATTGACCGTCAGTTTAAAGTAATTTTTCATGTAACACAGTATTTACAAAGTGCCAAAGCTAGTGACTACATCACTGGTGCTAGTTTTTACTGTGCCATGCTATGCTAGCGCAGTATATGTGTGTCTCTATTTCTCTCGTCCGTCCGTCCGTCCATCTGTCACATGTTGTCGTTATATCACAATGGCTAAACATAAGATCACGCAAACAATGCCATATAATAGCCCCGGGAATCTGTTTTCATGTTCCAAAGATTTTAGTGGGGTCACCCTTGACAGTAGCGCCAAATGCAGGTGGTGTAGATTGAAATGGGCGATTTCCTACCAGTATCTCGCCATATCTCAGAAACGATGCAAGATGGGGACAGAGTTACTATGAAAGGCTAATAGGAACTCCTATGCGCTCTTTCAAATGGTGCTATTTCCCATGTCGTTTACTGACCTCTAACTGGCCCAAACCACCTCATTTTCTCCATTTTGTGTCGCCTTTCATATCTTTGTAACTGGTTGAGTTAGAGGCTTCAATTTGGCAGGTACATTGACCTTAGCAAGTCCTAACCAGGTGACAAATCACACCTGAAAGGGGCGTGGTCACTGTCACGTGACCCATTTTAAAATTTGTTGGGCCCAAATCATATCTCTGGAATGGCTGAAGCCAGTCTCCAAATTTTGTAGATTGGTAGGCTATGTCAAGCGTTGGGCTTGGGATAACAAAACTACAACCATTAGGCTTGGTCAATGTCATGTGACCCATTTAAAAAAAAATAATTTTTTAGCCCCAATCATATCTTTGGAATCAGTGAAACTAGGCACTTCAAATTTCATGTGTTGATTGATACTGAGGAGTACTATTGCGGGCTTGATAGATTACCCTCAAAGGGTATGTCTTAAGGGTTACATGATCTCTTTAAATTTTGGGAAGTACCGGTAACTAATAATATTTTGGCAACAATGCAAGGTAGATGCATAGTTGCAGTGGAAGACTGATAGGATATCGTATGTGGCCTATCGAATGGCACCAAGAGCAATGACCTTGAGAGACCTTGAAGGTCACTTTTGCTGTTTTATGAAACCTTTCTAACTCCCATACCTTGGAAATAGCTGGTAATTTCAACTGTCATATCAAGACTGGAGGACTACTGATGGTTGCAGGAGGTCGTGTACTGTAAACGTGGTAATGTCTCAAAAATGGTGCAGTTGCAAGCCTTTTCAAGTGGTATTTTTTCTTATATTTGGTGCAACTGTTGACAAGATTTCAGCTGACAGAGTGCATCTTGCGGTCCCTCCATGCAGCGGAGTTGCTTGTCAACACTTAGTTTGCAAGATGACTGATGTCACTGAGTGACATGGCAAACGGCAAATTGTCATTAAGCACTAAACTGTTGCATATTGTTTCAGCAGTTCTGCAATGAATGAACTGTTTGTCACTTGTTGACACAGAATAATAGACTCTTGTGACTAGTGTTGCAGACTTCTACTGAGCTGAGCTGAGTTGGAAATGTGTTTTTGAGATGTGAACATGTTCAACTGTTCCTGGACTTTGCTTAACACTAAGGTTTCTGCTTCCATTTGTCTGTGTGTCTGTTTTTCCACATGATATCTAAAAAAACGATGTGCAGCTAGGATCACCAAACTTAACAGACAAACGTTCCATGATGAGTCCTGGAAAGCCATTTATTATCGGCCCGCCTATTGGGCCAATATTGTTTTGCTCGCTGGCATCTGTCGTCGTCTGTAACACTGCAGGCGGTCGGGCGGCCGACACTCCATGGCGGGCCAGTCGTGTTACGTCCCGTTAGGGCGACACCTTGTTTTAGGATCAGAAGGTCAGTGTTGTAATTCACAAAAAATTGCCGGCGTGAGTCTTTGCATTCATGTGAGTGCTGCCTTCTTCTAGTTTGTTCAGTGTTGGCAATGTAAGTCACCTAGATTGATGACTGATGAGGTGCTGTTACAGTAAGAACAGTCATTTAGTTTTTTCAGTTATGTATGTTAGTTATAGCTCTGTGTATATAGTAGGACAGTCTATTTTGCATCGCACTTGTGTATTATGTCAGTATGTTTTTCATTGCCTTAACTGTTAGTATAGGTTTTTATGTGATGTAGCTTTTGTATTGGTGTTGAGACATCATTACAGTCAGCTACTTATACAAAAGGTTTAATCTCTGTGGAGGTAAATATTCCTGTCCCAGAATGATTGAAAATCACTTAATAGGATACCTAGAGATGTCTGATTCAGTAGTGACACTAAGGGTCATAAGTGTGTAAAAGGTTTCAACTTGCCTACACAAACTGAGAAATGATTTTCTGTAAAGCTGAGCATTTGGATTTGGTACACCGGTTGGTCATGGTAAGTACAAAAGGCGACGTGGTCAGGTCAAGTGACCCTTTTCAAAATTTTGGAACTAGTGTAGCATATTTTTGGAATCAGTGAAGCTGTGTATTTCAAATTCGGTATACAGATTAACCATGGCATGTGACAGCTATAGATTCATATGACCACTTTCTAACTTTTAACTACTCTATTATTAGAACGTCTGCTTGTTAATATTTTGCCCACAGCAGCGGTGGCAAAGTATTGTAATGAGCACGTATGTGTCTGTCTGTGTGTCTCCATCCGCGAGCATATCTCCCGAACTACATGCGCGATCTTTACCAATTTTTTGTGCATGTTGCCTATCGCCGTTGCTCAGTCCTCCTCTGCCAGGGTGACGCAATAGCAAGGGAAAGGGACATTTTTGTGGGTTTTATCCCCATTGAAAATGCATTGTATGGGCCGTATAGCAGTATGAATTTCGCTACGAAGACTGATTTGGCTTAAATTTACTTATTTACCGTGAAGTCGGACAGAGTTCAATTTCCTGTTATTACAGAGCATAATTGTGACTAAATATTTTGAAATTACTTGCGAAGTAAACTAAAATAGGAACGGAGAAATTTGACGATTATTGTGAAGAACTACAGAAACGCACGACAAAGTTTTCATTGTTACTATGGTAAGTTAAATTTGTTTCTTCCGCAACATACACCGTTACCAATGGTAACGGTGTATATTGCGGAAGAAACAAATATATATTGATGAACGTAGGAAAGCGAAGTTAATTTAGTGTTAATGGGACTTCGATTAAGGAAGTACACTGTGTCTGAATAACACAACACTGCTTTGGCTTTCTGTAACTTTGTTGTACATCAACCGAGTTTGATAATTTTGGCAGAAATGTTGCTAAGTATGTAAGCAGGCAAATACTGCATTTTTCCACCTCACCTATCTAGTGCTTCTGCACTACCTAGGGTAACACAGAAACACGAAAATCGCATGTTTTCACTCAAATGTTGTATTACTGCTTTTTCAGAGTTCAACAGATCGCTGCTTGATTTCTTCAATTTTGTTGACTTGCAACTGATATTCACACTGCTGTAGACTCCTTAAATCTTGTAATCAGTTGATTTCAGCTTGGGCCTGTTGGGACCATAGCGCAGGATAAATGAAGTTGAGAGTTTTATGCAGCAGCTGTTGAACTGTTTTGCGTGCACCATGCGCTGGTGCATGCATGAGCAGTGTTGCTGAAAGGTAAATAATATTGTCGTCAACAACGTTTTTGATAACTGCTAACATTCATTTTGTTGAGATAGTAAGATATCTCACCAATACTGTCCATTGACTTTTCAGGCTTGACAAAGAACAACTCCCACTTCTGACACAGCGACCGACATCATGACGGACTTGGAAAATGATGAATGTGTGGTAACAGACTCCCTTCCTAGGTTTCTTTTGGTGCATATGGCGTATTCTTGTGCAAAAGAAGAGCGATTCAGCTGTGACCAAGTGATAATATGAATGCATTTTGTGTGTCTGTTGGCAAAACAACATTCAGCGTTTAAGTAAGAGGACGCAATTTTTGGCTTTCTGTTTCCCCAGATAGTGCAGAAGCACTAGTTAGGTGAGGTGAGAAAATAAAGTACCCGTTGATTGCTTACTTTCTTTGCAACATTTCTGCCAAAAAATTATCAAAATTGTTCGATGTTTGTCGAAGCTATAGCAAGCCAAAGCAGTTTTTTTAGACGTAGTGTATATAGCGTTAACGGTGCGATTGCACACCGTGGGTAAAGTCTGATATCTACGACTGCATTGTTCTGACTGTTGCCCGATGACAGCATTTGTGCTGTTCGTTTGTCTCTGTGTAATTACACGTTTTTTGCTGTCAACCAATAATTATTCATCTGTAATATCTGTACAGAAGTAACGCTCAATTCGGTCGTTAAGCACGCGAGTATCATATTCATGCATGATGTTGATATATTTGTATGATTGTGATTGCTGAATGTATTTTATTCAGTTTGGCACTGTTTGTAATCATTGTTTATTGTTGTCATATCTTACTAGTTAAAAATGGCTAGCAGTATTGTATGTTATTGTATTCAAATATATGCCGTGATTTCTGTTTTTATCATGCATTGTTTAGCTCTTAAGTGTAAACAAGTAATGAAATGTAGTGTAAATGAGACTTATCAAGAACTTACCAGTTGATTTTAACAAAAGTGCACGGTGGTAAGTTTTTTGTCTTAGGAACTGGTTAACTTTTGTAGTGCAACTGCAAAATTCATCAGTTAAGGTTAGGCCTTAAGCCTACTTAGCCATTAAGAAGGCCTGTGCTTGAGATGGTTAAGGTGTATTGTCCAAATTGCTGATTTTAAATAAAAATTTTAAAAAAAATCTCATTTATTTTACTGAATGATTATGGCGCTTAATTAAATTTTATTACATACCTAAGTCAACCATTTTATGTTATTAATATCTGTGAAGCCCCATTCACTTTGCTGAACTCAACTGAACGGAATATGTCAGTTGCATACTGTTGCGACCATTCGTATTGACTGGATTGAACTCATCAGATGAGATAGCGAACGTGAACTTTTTACGACGATATCGCACACATACTTCAAAATACCAAAAAGAGAACCTACTTTGTTTAACAGATTAGACTGCTACAGAATTTCCACCTTGCAGTTATAGAATATTTATACTGTGGGTGTCGTGCGGTCCCTCTGCAGACGTTTTTTACTAGACATAATAATCGTAAATTGTCCATAGTTATGGCTTTATCCACCACTTTTACGCAATACACCCCTGAAATTACCAAATTCAGTAAAATAGCGCAAAATAAGGGCCATTTCGCTGTTTAAGGTCACCGATTTTGGTGCCAATTGAAAGCTCATATACGACTTCCTATTAGTGATTAATACTGACGGTGCTACTTTACCACCATGACTGAGTTTGTGTTTCCATTTTTGGAGCACAGCTACCGTACCTCGCGTGCTTAATGACCGAATTGAGTGTGACTGTCCGAATTTTATCACGATATTTGGCTGGAGAAAAATGTGATGGTGGGGCTACTACAAAGTGTAGAAATGTGAATATACGTTTCGCCGTGTTGACAGTGCACTAGTGTGCGAGGAGTTGTCTCTACCGACTAAAACTTGACCTTTTGCACGAATATTCAGGGCCAAAACCTAAGATGCGGCCCCAAATATGGACTTTGTACCGCCCATAGCAATTGGGTTAAAAAGCCAAAAAATCCCCATAATCGGTTTTGGTCAAAATGGTGGCGAAAACTACTTCTGGTGCCG
>Ga0209780_1001840_pt1 | contig 14516 bp, 10 predicted proteins | sample WorMetexBAHAMAS2_FD_187384 | JGI IMG/M metagenome (GOLD analysis project Ga0209780, IMG submission 187384) | Marine gutless worms symbiont microbial communities from Max Planck institute for Marine Microbiology, Germany - Inanidrilus exumae... | ecosystem: Host-associated > Annelida > Digestive... | reverse complement strand
AGCTTACACGCCAAATTTCGTGTGAATGTGTTCGTTGTGTCGGCTTCCGGTGGCCAAAAACTACAATTTTGACAAATTTTGACTTTTGACCAGCCCCCTTTTACCGATGAGGGTCAAATTTGGTGTGCTAAAGCAGAGCGAACACCTACACTTGCACGCCATATGTCATCTGAATGTGTTTATTGTGTCAGCTTCCGGTGGCCAAAAGCCACAATTTTGGACAAATTAGGAATTAGGGGGGGTTCCTGTACCGACCCCTTTTACTGATGAGGGTAAATCTGGTGTGCTATACCTGACCTACAGTTCATGTTTACGTGTCAATTCGTTTGATCGGTTTATTCTATCACCCTCTGGCGGCGAAAAATTTTTGCCGTTTTTTGGACTTTGGCATTTAGTGATGTCAATAGTTGGTGGCAGTCTGAGAAAGTTGAACACCGGTGCACAACTACAAACCTTTCCCTATCCAACGGCATCAAAATCATTTCTGTACTCCAACGCCTTCGCGGAATCGGGCAAACAAACTCTGACGTTCAAAAGTGTGACAGAAAAAGCGTGAAAGACAGACAAAAATTCTTTTTTAGAAATCCGAGCCCCGCCAAACTTGGCATGGTGATAGAGGACCTCGAGCATGTTCTTGCATCTCCAAAGCGTTTGGGGGTCTGACGCATAGTTTTGCCTCTAGGGGGCACTGAAAATTTGGGGGGACCAGACCCCGTGAAATTAAAACCCCCATAAGAGCAAATCCAACGAAACTTTAACAGTTAACGCATCTGTACTCCAACGCCTTCATGGAATGGGGCGAACAAACTCTGATGTTCAAAAGTGTGACAGAAAAAGTGTGACGGACAGACAAAAAAACTCAAAAACCGAAATCCGAACCCCACCAAACTTGGCATGGTGATAGAGGATCTCGAGCACGTTCTTGCATCTCCAAAGCATTTTGGGCATCTGACGCATAGTTTTGCTGCTAGGGGGGACTGAAAATTTGGGGCTAACCAGACCCTGTCAAATTAAAACCCCGCCATAAGGCAAATCCAACGAAACTTTAACAGCTAACGCATCCTGAAACGAGGTACAAATTCTGCAAATTTTGTGAAAATCACGCAAGGAATACGCCCCTGTGGGGCATATATTCCACATTTGGATTAAATATCAGTAAAATTTCAGTTTTGGGGGTCGTATACCCTTATCATTGCACCAATGGGGGTGAAATTTGGCACAGAGGAGGGGACATTCGGTCCGCCCGCATCGGTGCAACATGTCGCCCCTGCGGGACGAAAAACCTCAAAATCGGCCTCTGAGTAATTTAAATAACCGGCGCTTTGAACTGCGTGCAATGCTGCCGGTTAATCACTTCTTTATTTCTCCACTTGCGTGCTGTACTTAGTTTCTCTGCATGTTATCGTTGCATACTGACAACTGATTGTCATTAAACGAATATGAATAAATGCTTTCACAATGGATATGCAGACGGCGTCCAGCAACTGCTCGTATTTAGTGTTACATTAGCTTTTGCTGCATAATTTCCGTGTTGCATGATACCTACTGTCCACTCTAGCATTATTTGCAGAATTGTTAGTTGTCATGTGTTTTTTTTGTGTCAAACTAGATCAACAACAGATAATGGTGAGGAGGAAAGAAAACTCTTGCAATGTCTAAGAAAGTCAGTGATATCTCCCTATAAAAAGCAGGTGATAAGTTTGCCATCAAGTTCTGTGGCTGAACCTGCCACTTCGTCACCTGCACGTAAGACTGAAATGCGGACATTTGCAAGCCCTCGCAACAAGGGCTTATCACTGAAACAGAAGCCATCGCCACGTCGTGGATCTGCTTCAAAGACATGGACATCACCACGTCGATGTACACCACATAAACATGTCGTTGCCAAAACTCGCACGAGCACCCCGCTGAGAAAGTCTAAGCAATTCCGAGTGGATGACAGAAAGAAAACGTACAGGCGCACACCAAACAAAACCCGATCACATACACCATGCAAATCTGCTAAACGAACTCCAGCAAAAGGTATGTTGACAGATCATAATCTTGTGTATGTGATTTGTACCTTGCGATGCTGTGCAAGCATGGCATATGTTGTAGCCCTGTTGTCTGTTCACCATCTGTATGTCACAAGTCAGAACGACTAAACACATCAGCGTGCACATGACGCTGTGTGCACCCAGGGACTAGCTTTTTGATGCCAAATGTCTTGGTGAAATTCCAATGGCAGGGGCTTTTGGGCACCATATACTAGAGTTTGAACATTCCATGAAAAAACGGATCGGACAGAGTCAGTAATTTTATGCTACCTGGATCGGTGATCCAGTAGTGATGAAAGTGAGGCGAGCCGTTCAGATGCACCACCAAAGTATACCTGCAATCAAGACGTTCTGCTGTGGGTGATGCTGGCGTTGATCATTATCGCTAATCCCTGCCTCCCCCATTATGTCCACATCCCAAGCATAATGCTCACACTTGGCCCAGTATAAACAACTAATGCTGTCATCCACAGCGTAGAGACTAGAGACAGCTATTATTTTGATGTAGTGGCGAAGGATGCTGATGCAAGACACGTGTCAAATTTTGGAATTTGATGCCATTTGTCTGTATGCTGTCATGGTGAATAAGGTCAGACCTGAATGGTGTTAAGTAGGCTAGCATTCTCACTGAAGCCAGCGATGGCAGTCGACAGCGGTCGACTTTGAAAATTATACATATTTCTCGAGTTTTTGTCCATTTGCCTGAACATACAGGGGCGTTTGCTACATGTGCGACATCGGCGTTGGTGGCCGTCAGTGACTTGACTCCCAGTATTCCAAGATTACCATGTCAGGGAGGCATATGACTATTGTTAGCTAATTACTGTTCATTGACGTGCCACCTGCTGGGGAATTATACGTATAATGAGCATGATTAGGAGCAAATCACCACTAATGATCGTAGATCGTCTTACCTGAAGATCGGCGCCGGTATATAAAAGAGACTGGCACTCGATTCAGTCCACAGTGGAGCAGTAATGGTTCAGATCGATTCGAACTCTTTTGTTTAGTTGATATTGTAGTGTGTGTTGACGAAAGTCTACATTGCAAGGGGCAGATTGTTTCATGGGGGACAATGTAATGTGACACTGAGAGTTGGATGCATTGCTGTTGTGCAGTTATTGAGGATTGAATGATTATTTGCTGTGTACACTGCAGCAGAGACTCCCAGTGCTGTCCAAGGCCCACACAACCCTGCAAAATTGCCCTTTCCCATGTCGAGATTTTAACCCCATGTAATTCATGGTTCCTTAGACCCACGAATGTCATCCCCCCAAATTGCATCTTGATCCGTTTGGCCATTTTTGCACAGCACATCATTGCAACCAACATACAGACATGCAGACCATACTATGTGTGACATATGTAGCAACTGGCCGCATCATTGCACTGTCTGCATGCCATGTGGTCTAAAAATGAAACGGTGTCAGTGAGAAAATGCTTGCAGTAGATTGTCCAGTTGTTGACTACCATAATATAAATCATACCGGCTGAGTAACTGCTGGTGCTGGTATATGTTGCTAGGCCAAAAACCACGAGGAAAGCGGACACCTGCAAAGCCAGCTCATAGTACTACGATGTGGCGAGCATCCCTAATGCTGCAGAAGAGTCGTGAAGCAATGGCAAAGAAGGAAATGGATGCTGATGAGACAAGCCAGTCATCGGTATCGAAGGCTGTGGCAGACCGAACAGTTGAACAAGTAACGACAACTGGTTGGCAGGGTGAGTAACGCTGTAGGCCTGCATTTGTATCATCTTAAATGGTTTAATTTTATTCTGTACTGGGGTGGAGGGGGTAGGTATGGTACCATGGTGGATGTTCCTAGGGTTCTTCTTTTTAGTTTTACCTATGAGAAGCATTCCTAAGCCGGACCCACATGGAAAAGATATTACGATATGCAGCAAGAGACGTTAGGCACTGATATGTTATAAGAACTGGTGAATGGCAATTACACAAGATATCACATTGAATTGATAAATAGGTCTTGTGGTGATTGGTTAGTTTTTATCCTGCTGTAGGCACTAGCATAATAACTTAAATAAGCTTCCCCTATCCTTTCCCATTTTGTGACGTCGCTGAATGAAAAGGCAACGAAGTCACGAGGTCACTGTGTCATTGGTCATCCTTAGCCTGGTGGAACTAAATCTCCACCCAAGATCTTGTCCTAGATATAGCCTATTTTTGTGCTGAAAGGGGATGTTAATCTCCCAACAAACCAACCTTACTTTGTACTGCTTTGCGATAGACTTTAACAGTGGACTTCAGTTCGGTTTTGCCATGTATCAAATAACATGAATAAGATGTAAACATAGTGTATCAATGTATGAGGTGTACAGTGTTATCAAGCTAAAGCTATTCCACATGTTTAGGATCTTTTTACATCATGCAAACCAGTTCAAATGCTATTTTTATAGTAAACTTGTGTGAGCAGGTTTCTACAGATGATGATGGTGATTGTTGCAAACGTTCTGTGTTGCCAGGTTCCTATCTTGATACTGCCACCAGAATAATTCACCTAATTTCGTATTTATTTGAGCCATGAACAAGTGGAATGTCACTTTATTAACATCAGCTGTCCAACACCAGTATCTAGTACTGGTAGTATTGCAGGGTGGTGCAAAAAAGTTGACCTTTGGTCACTGAGTCAAAAAAGTGCCTCAATTAATACTTATGTCAGTAATTTTGCCAAATGCCAACTGATTTTCAGGCTCAGTAGTAAATTTGCAACAGTCGTCAGTAAAGATTGCACCATCCTTAAACTTGTTACTTATGACTTGTGAAATATTTGATACCAGTTTCACTCGCGGTGGCCAGTAGCTTTGATTTTTGTGCCATCCTCTACATAACAAGTTGTATGAAACTGCAAAGCCATGTGACTGCTGATTTCAGAGCTGACAAACTTAGAAGATCTCGTTCAGCAGCTGCGTGACACATATGAGACGGTGGTTGCGGGGGAAGGATCGGCATTGATTGGTGCAAAGAGCATTGTCGCCACAGCTGTACACTTCTATCACAATCATGGTCATCAAAGTGTTCCGGTATCTGTGATATATCTTGTCCACTTTTAGTGTGCTTTATCTCTTAGAAGACTGTTTGACCTCTTTCCACACGTGAACATTCGTGCAGTGTATGGAAGTTGAAATTTATCGAGGTGCAAAGAAATCAGTGATCTTATTATGCATAGACAAATGGCAGCTGCAACTTTAATCTTTCGTGCCGTTACAACTGACATGTGAGTAATTTACTGTAGTGGATTTACACATTGTTGCAGACCAGTGTATGCAGTTTGCTTCGTGATCAGTTCCTGTTGTCCATTCGGAGTCTGCGGGACAAATATCAGGGACATGATGCTGCTGCAAGTGACAGATTCACTGAGTAAGGACACTTCATAGGCATTTTATTTCTGTGCATAAGACAGACGGCATATCACACTGCACTAGTTTCCCATGCCTATGGCAGTGATGTTAACAAGGACTGGACCCACAAGGACCAAGCATTCAAGGACAAGGACTAAACCTGCAAGGACAAGAACAAGGACTTACCCTACAAGGACAAGGACTTGACCTAAGGTATCCATTAAGGACTTACAAGGACTTAAGAAACCTTTCTGGACATAGACCCATAACAACAAAAACGGGAACAGCAAATGTAACACACAAATTGTATTATCAAAACTTAGTCTCTCTAATCCAAACTCTTTGTTTTGATTACAAACTTTTAATAATACATCCAAAATGCATCATTCATGTCAAAAGTTCAAAACCTACCAGAAACTTGGCACCGAATAATCATAATAGCCACATTATAGTGTACTTAAAGCCCTTAAGTTAAAGGCTGCTGTTACACTTAAGATACACCAGAGTTTCCAAAGTTGATCAGTCATGCGGGCACTGTGAAGCCGCATGATCAGTCCGCTGTGTGAAAAAACACATTCCAGGGGCGCTGACGGAGAATCAAGCAGCGTTATAAGTGTCTGTCATATAACACTAAATTATCAGAAGACAGTTCATTACATACTTCATACGTTAAGGACTTTTTCAAGGACTGAGTCACAAGGACAAGGACCTGACTTGCAAGGATAAGGACAAGGACCAGACCCACAAGGACAAGGACTTAAAATTAGTCCTTAAGGACAAGGACAAGGATTAACATCACTGGCCTATGGTAGTCAACGTGAGTAGGGCGATTAGCAGCGTTTATGGGTCCGTCTGCGCATTTGTCTGTCTGTTTGTTTTTCCATAATCTATCTCAAAAATCGATGCAGCTTGGTCACCAGTGTTGGTGCAGCATGAGTCCTGGAAACCAATTTATTTTAGGGTCAAAAGATCGAGGTCACAGGTAACCCTAGTTCTGGAAACCATTTATTTTGAGGTCAAAAGATCAAGGTCATACACCACGAAAAACGTCTGTCGGTCTTTAGTATTGAAGTTTGCTTCTGGGTTTTCCCTGCATCACGTCCACATGGCCAATCCACACGGCCAATACTGCTGAGTGCTGACCGCCGTTTTTTTCTGTGCGTGGAGTTTTTTGCAGTCAACTAGTGCTGGCATGTTGTCCATTGGGTTCTCAACAAAGCTGGAGTAAAGAATGCACAATTAGACAGTGTCAAAGCAAGGAAGCTAATGTACTACAGTTACACCATGACGAAACAAGGGTGTTGCCCGGAGAAAGAGGTAATGCAAGGAACAATGCCAGATGTATGCAGGCGAGGAAGACCACACACGGACTTAATGGACATTAATGTTTACAGGAGGAAATATTTTCAGCTATCCATGATAAGCTAAAAAGCAGACTTGAATTTGAAACTGTAAATACTGTATGTAGGTAACAGTGGCTGGTGTTTTGTATGTTTGACAAGTTGTTTGTGATAAAAGTGGTGGGTGTGACCTTGAGTGAGTGCTGTCTAGTGGACAAAGTGTTGCAGTTAGTTTGCTGTTAGTCACTGTGACCGTATGTAAGTAAATAAGTAATAAAAGTTGATCAAGCATCATAATCAGTCAGTAGAATGGATCAGAGGCGCTGGACAGGTCGCTAGGGGCTGTTAAAAAGCAGACTGGAAAAGCTCGGTTTTAAAGTGTTTTTGTTTTTGAGAAATATTTAATGTTTGAGATGAAAGAAGGGTGGAATTCAGACTGTTGGAGCTGCAATATGAAACGAGCGTGAACCGAAATGGAGATTAGTGTGAGGGATGTACAAGTTAGTGGAGGAGGATGATCGCAAGGAGCGAGACGGAACGTAGGGATGAATGTGTTCAGACATATGAAGGAATAAAGGTATGTAATACTTTGTAGGTAAGGGAAGCCAACTTAAACTGTATCTGCCATTTGACAGGAAGCCAATGAAGTCGCTGAAGTGTGTCCCATGAGGATAGTGATGGCTGCTGTATGAGGATGCTATCTGTACCATGCCTAGAAGAATAGCACTAGACTTTACTAAACTTGTGGTTGTATGCAGGTATCAGGTGCAGATTTTTCTGAGGCTTGAAATAGAAGCCGTCTGCAGTGAGAGTGCTGATGATGAACCAAATGCAAAGAATGTGGAGACACTTGAAGAGGTTGTTGTTATTGTTATTAACCGATATTTTCAGTGTTTTAGTTAATCCGTTTGATCCAGATATTTGCTGGATGGTGACAAATTGTATGGCTGTACAACGTAATCTGCCTAGTATTCAGACAAATGTGTTGCAACAAGTTTGTTTCACCAAATATGAAGAGTACGAATAATTGATACAATGGTATTCTAATAATCGTGAAGACATAGATGTGTGGTATTTATTTTTAGCATATTAACACCTTTCACAGCTATGCCAGACATGTCAAAACAGATTTTGTGTGTAAGAACTATAGTTCAAAGTTAGTGAGTACATATTGGTGGCAAAGATTGCCAAGCTTATCTATGTGGCTGATGCAAAAAGTAGACGTTACTGGTAGGTTTATTCGCACCAAAATTCTATACAGCTGTGCAGTTTTGTTAGGTTCGGATGTCTCTGAAAGGAAGTGTTGTAATTGTTTACATGTACTCAGGTTTTCCCTTTGACTGCCAGGACACTGAGTATATGTTATTCACATTTCCTTGGAAGTGATGCCGTGATATTTAGTTGCCACAGCTTACAGTTATTAGCATTCAATATAATTTTTGCTTTATTTCTCTGTGAATGTTGTGTCTGTCTGTCTGTCTGTACTGTGATATGACATGTATGAAATTGATAATAGATCAGTGAACACTCACTTAGCAAATCTGTTGCTTCAACAAATAACTGTATAGTGCTGCCCAACGGTCTGAACTGTCTCAGTCTAGCTGTACTACACACACAGAAAGCACATGTTCTATATAGCCATTGACACGGTCAGTGCAGGAAGTCGCGGATACCGTGTGAACACGGGGAAGTTTCCACTGATTCCACCTTTTGGCTCAGCTGTAGCTGTTTGTTCCGTGATGTCAGACCGCTAGTATGCCCAAAACTAGGACACCGAGGTGGGGCAGGAAGTTTCCAGTCTGACAGTAAACGGGTTTTATTGAAAAGTCCGTCCGGGATCCATGTCTCTACTGTCAGCAGATAGATAGCAACACTTGAATGTGATGCTATTATTAACTGTCAATCCTTACGGATAGCACGACTCATTATGTAGCACCATGGAAGTTAGCTTACTAAATTTAGTTAGAAACTTGGGACAAGCCATGTCACAGATGACATTTGGCATTCTGTTAAAGACTTCCTCACAGCTGAATGCATCAGCGATAATATGCAGTGCACTAGTGTTTTGTCTTTAAAACGTCAGTGGTTTCACTGTTTGTTGGACAGCGTGAAGGACAGTCAGTCCACTAGTTGCAAATGTTTGCTTTTAGAAGATAGGCCTAGCGTGGCCTAGTAATTGCTGAAAACTGGGTCTCTTGAACAAAAACGCAAATTAGCAGTAGCAATAGTATTGCTTTAATGTGATTCATGGAGTATATTTGTAATTGTAGTTGGTTTCAATGCTTCGTTCGTTGTCGCTGATGAAAGATCCTGCTTTCTTGTCGCAGTTTTTGGCTGATGTCGTGCTTACAAAGTAGGCATCTTGTTTGGTTGTTATCAGCAGGATTGTGGCAGGGGAAAGTGAAACTGTCAATGTTGCATTTCTTTGGGGGTTGATTTTTAGGTCGACTTCGAGTCGACCTAATAAAGTGGGTCTCAAATGTCCGTCCATCCGTCCACAAAAAGTTTCTTCGATTGCAGTGAAATTTGATATGTATGTAGGGTAGATGTCAATGAGTGATGCATGACAGTGTGTAGTATTACCCGATCCAATGTCAAGGTCAGGAGCCCTTAAAAGTTGGAAATTCAGCCATTTTCCGTGGCTATTTCCTCCCCATTTATAATGGGGACTGGCAAATGACCACGCATTCTTAAATTAGGGCACAATACCTACAGCTTATCTGATCAGCTGATCTGTAGTTGTTGTCTATATGTATACTTTTGATATTTTTGTGACTTTTGCATTCTACACTAATCCAGGTTGTGTGCCATGTGACATTGTTTTGTGTTGTGAATGTAGGACACTGTTATTTTCATATCAGCTTATAAATAACAACTGAGTGCAGTAACTGTTTCTGTATTGATGTTACTGTGGCCTAGAAATATAAACCTTAGACAGCATCACGGTTTATGACTTGACATTGCAGCTGACAACAATATTTAATGAGAAACCAGCACTATTAACACAGTAAATTACCACTTTACGACCAGTATTAATTATGATGTAATAAGTGCCTGTGTGGTTCATTGCCAGTGAAGTTGAATGGCTGTTTTCATTGTATACAGTTATGTGGAGTCAGCGTCGCACCTTTTGTATCAAATCTATTGCGAGTTAGTTCTACCAATTCCACCTGTGTTGGAGCATCTACGGTCACCAGAGAGCAGTGCAAATGAGACGAGTGTAGCGTTGCCATCGATCAATGCTGTAATGTCGTATCAGTCGTCATCTTCTGACACGAGTCAGACGCTAACCGCAAGAGATCGTCCCAAGTATGCAACTGTTTATTTCTTAGTATTTTTAGGTTGACTCTTTTGAGTCGATCTAATAAAGTGGATCTACGTACATAGTTTTGTGTCACGTGACTTTGAACTTGGCAGAAACGTCGGTTGTGAAAGAGTCAACCGTCAGTCCCACAAGGGGCTAATTTTACTTTAAATATTAGTAATAATAATTATTATTATGTTATGCACGTTTTCATTCTGCCGTGAGGTCATAACTTCAGAGGTGATGCACAGTCATGAGGCAGTTGTTTTTCTTGTTTGTCATTGATTTGTTTTCAACTCGTGTTATCCCAGCAAATGCTTTAATGGATAGTTGTTTGTTTATGTTGACGTCCCTGGACTAACATTTGCTAGGCATACTGCACATTGGTGGTGAAATGATGGAGTACTGCCACTGTCAGTCTTTTATCTTAGTCACACATCCCTTACTGGTGGTTGTCTCAACAACATGTTTAGAGCTATGGTTACTGTTGACTTCTCAAGATTGTAGTTCACACAGTAGCTTAGGTGGTGTGCCCAGAATCGATGACCTGTTGATGTTTGTCAGTTTCAAAATAGTGCATGAGTTGGCTGTTAGCATTATTGAAACTACTTAGAACTCTTTATATGCTGAGGCTAAATGCTTAAATTTATTCCAGAGATGCTGGACAACAGGCAGATGAAAATGACTGTGTTGCAACAGTAGATACGGTGATAATTATGCAGTAATGTTCGGCTAAATGTAACTTGCACTATCGAGAATTGACTGGAGACTCTGGAGTCCCCATCGACCGAGTTTGTTAACAAACTGTGTACTGTTATAAGCTGTGTAAACTGATATCTGCGACAGTTTTTTATGTTCTTTGTACTCATTATAATTTCAAAGTATTAGTTCATCCATTTTATGCTGCCACTTGTATGCTTTGCTATATTGTGCAAAAGTGCTACAAACATTATTAAACATAGAACAGTGTCTTAAACATAGAATAGATTCTTCAGTTAAGAGTACGAGCCGCAGAGAGTGAGCATAAATGGATCAGCGCCCATTCCTTTGGTGGCGGGTGAAAAAATGATGAGTCCTGGTTGGCGTCAGTGATCCGAGTTCCTTCAGTGCTTTGATTCTATTGGTTGTATGACAGGAAGGACATCCAGTCTGAAAAAAATCTATGCCACTTATCTCAAACACTAAAAGTAAAGTATGCGCCGATTTATATAGCGCTTCGTCGTAACTACCTCTAATGCCCTCAGACATGGATCACACAGTTTTACCTGCAAATTACACCATGCCTGCCTTCACTCCCCAGCCGCAGAGCATCACTGCCCTTTGGCTGGTACTCATTTTTCCGTCCCACAGATGGCAGAAGGCTGAGTCAACCTAGGTGGTTGGTTACATACCGAAATAAAGTGCTGCCTCCACAAGACTCAATCAATAATAATGAATTCTAAGGAGTCGAACCCGGACACGGTCACCCATCCCACTACTAACCAGGCTCAGCATAGGTTAACCTCGTTGATTGAGACCAATGACGTTACCACTACGCCACACCGCCACCCGTGAAGGAAGGAAATCAAGATGAGATGGGACTGGTGGGGCAGGTATGTAGGTATCAAAGTCTTAAAGTATGTAATATTAAAGTTTTGACTGTGCTGTTTTAACTTTGCCCATGACGGTACAGATGTGGAAATGATGTTGGCGTATACAGGAAACTTGCACGTAGTCTTACATTCAACATGTCAGCAGCACCAAGACAGATTGAGATTCCATCCAAGAAACTGGTGGTATGTTTGTCACTGTCACCTGCTGTTCTGTTGACAGTGGTTAATGTTGATTGGGCAGTATGTTGTGCTTTCAGTTTGTTGTAGTATATGACTGACAGTAATGTGATGCTGTGTATTTGACAGCAGGAACCATCGCGGCGTTCTGCTCGGATTGCCAGCAGTGGAGTGAATGCCGCAACAGAAGGTAAGCAGAGGTTTCACGTCTCCTTTCTGCATAAGTTGTTTAGAGTAGGCAGATTAACTCTGTAACTCCTCCTCGGCAGAGTAGCAGATTGGACTTTTTGGGCTTGTGGTGCATCAGCCAAATATTAAGGCCGTAATCTGCCGATTTGTGCATCTCTCTTTGTATGCAAATTGCAAAGATTTCATTATATTTGCTGAGTGAGTTAATTTTGGCTTAATGCCTATGGTTGTCACTAGTGCAATGATGTAGAACACATTTCTGAATTATTTATACAAACCATCCCTTTTCATTGTTGATTTTAGTTATTTACTTTCTTTTGTCAGACTGCTAATGACAAGTCCAACGTAAGGTCTTTGGCCACACAGTTCTGTTGTTGATTTTAGCAAAATCCCAGCCTTTATGGCATTTAAATGCTCTGTTTTAAAATGACACCACCAATTACTGACTATAGCATACGTGTGCACTCATATTATTTGATGCCCCTCCCCTCCAATAGACAGCATCTGAGCTCTGGTGCTTGTCTGGAGGATAAGAGGGAAGATAATCAGAACTGCTCTGTGCTGTGTCGTGTACGACAGTTGTGCACAATGATAGCACCTACATGTGCGCAGTTCTTACATTTTTGCATGTTAGGTTTAGTTTTTTTTTTGTGTTTATTTAGGTTTTGTCTTTTGTGTGTTCTTTCATGTTAGCTTAGGTCATTTTCTTCTTGTCTTGCTTGCTTTTGTTGTGTTGGGTTTAGTTTCTTCAGTACTTAGCCAAGAGATTGCTTGGAAGTACGTCTCCAAAATGAGATATTTGTATAGCGCCCCTTACAATATTGGACAGCGGTGCTGAACACGTAAAAAGTTAGTTAAAAATGAAGTGATGCTAGATAATGGATAAAGTTGCATATTAAGTTAGGAGCAGTTAATTGCCAGTTATGCCATATGTCACTGTAAATGGTATAGTTTTGAGATGACGCTTGAAAGTTGCGACACCGTTCGTGTGGCGAAGAGATATGTTGGCACCTATCCAAAGGCTACACTGTGCATCAATATGCACAACTTGTACGTGATGCGCTGGCATATCGGCAGCCAATGGAGTGACTGCAGTATTGGACATTTAAAGAAATGCTTGTTAATACAAAATTTTCATAAATTCATTTCACTACTAAATGGGCATTATCATTCATTCCTTACATATGTGTCAATGACAGTAAAATGGTGATATAAAATATATAAATAGTGATATAAAATTTTTGATATTTATGCATAATTAACACGTAAACACCTGTATTATATCGTAAAATTTCTGTGAGTGCAGGAGCAGTAGCTGAGAGTGGTGGCACCAGAGTGGTGCGACGGATGTTGTTTGATGCGGAGAACTCCGAACCAGCTGCGTCTATCTCTCGACGTCTCTCGCTGCCTGCAGTGCCGTTGAACAGTGCCGCTGCTGCAGCAGATGGTGGCAGATGGCATAAAACACCGACGAAATGTAACTATCACAAAATTGCTTTTGAAGTCAACTGTTTCCTCGTGCTCACTTATGGGATGAACCTGCATCTAAGTTTGGCTTTTCTTAATTATGTGGAATCAGTTCTGTAGTCTACAAGGTTTTGGCGGAAGATTATTCTGTTATGAGTTGTGTTGCTTCAAATCTGTTGACCAGTCAATTAATTTTATTTTACTTGTTAGGTTACTGGAAGTACATTTGCACAAGTCTCATGATGTTGCTGAATGACATTGTACGTAGCAAATTTGCTGCGTACATCTAAACTACTTGTGTGCAACCCAGTTGCACTGCAAAGAGTCATAGTTTGAAGGCCCTTTGTCATCTATTTGAAAACTATGTTTGCATCTAATTACTGTTGATGGTACTGGCGTCCGGCTGCTGGAATAAAGGGAGTAATGCCCCTTCCGTTGGGAATACAGTGGTGAATGTGGTGAACAAAGACATGACGACGCTAGGCCACTGATAATCACAGTCTGCACGGTAGTGCAGGACCGTTGTAAGCGTCGTTCCAATAAGTATAGGAAATGGCACTTTTGGGGGTCCTGCCGCCCAGAAACCCCTTAACTGATCAACATGAAATTTGGCATGGATGATTACGTTCAGGATATCACTCGACGCCCCAAATAGCATGTCAGTCGGATAAGGGGCGTGACCCCCACGAATGGGTGAAATGTTAAGGGTCTGTGCTTTTTAGTTTATTTTTTTATCGTTTCTTTGGCGCCGCTAGTGGTCAAACCGCTGGACCGATTTTGACAAATTATACCTCAAAATGCGTCTTTCCGGGTGAGTTGCATTCCTAGAGGGACAAACATACACAGTTTCCGTTTTCCCCCATTTTTGCCACCAAAAAACCCCAAAAAGGGGCGTGAATAGGCATTTTCAAGCTTAACGCTCAAAATATTAAAACTTGCATATTATCGAAACTACTGCACCGATTCAAACCAAATTTTGCACAATGACAGAGACCACCAAAATACACTTCGTGGGTGGTCCAAACAGGCGTATAACAAATCCAAGATGGCGGAC
>Ga0209780_1001839_pt1 | contig 14516 bp, 7 predicted proteins | sample WorMetexBAHAMAS2_FD_187384 | JGI IMG/M metagenome (GOLD analysis project Ga0209780, IMG submission 187384) | Marine gutless worms symbiont microbial communities from Max Planck institute for Marine Microbiology, Germany - Inanidrilus exumae... | ecosystem: Host-associated > Annelida > Digestive... | reverse complement strand
TATATATATATTCTGGTAGTGGTTTAATCTCGGTTAGCTTGTGAAACGTACAGCACAGATCAAAGAAGTCATCACACAATAATCCATTAGTTGTATTGTTCCGTGTTTCAGGCGGCCGCTGTTGATGCGGCTGGCTGGCGTGAGCTTGCTGCAGCTGCCGGCGCTGCAAATAGACACAGAGGGGAGGGAGTGAGACGCTCAGCCGTGGCCTAGGCGCAGCTGCTGTAACTGAAGCAAAGCATCCAGTCGACGGGCCACGTGCTGAGTTGTGTTTGTTAGCGCCTTGCGGAGGCCACACGCCGTTGTATGTTTGTCTGTCCTGTCCCTATAGCCGGTGGCCGGGCCGGCGGGCGACTTCCTACAAGTCTGTCACCGTGGCGCGTTCACGTAGCGTGTAGGTGAACTGTCAATCAAATCCTTGGTCTGCCTCATCTTCATTATAGAACAAACTCACCCTCCTACCTCGATGTTAACGGCCGTTTTTCAGATAACATCTTCGTTGACTTGTTCTGGAGAAGAACATTTGGGGAGAAAGTGGCACAGGTTTTTTGCGGTCGTACGCCATTCATGTCACCCAACCAACAGCGTCAAGGACTGAAGGGAACTCGAAAAAACCAGTGAAAATCAATCACTGGCTTCATCCATATTCATCACACAACAGCGAGCTTTTTGGTTGCTGATGTTGGCACGTCACCAGTCATGGTGCTAATAATTTTGTGAACAAGGAGAGTGCTTCTTCAGAACTTCCACACCGTTATGTAAGGGGGTCGTCTGGCTCTAAAAATACTGCTGCGGTGGTCTTTATGGGTTTCTCCGTGAGGACCAGCAGCTGGGGCAGTTCAACCTGGAAATGGTTGTACAGGGTGGCACAAAGAATCAGGCAAATGGCCAGCCACTGTGAGTCAACTGTAACTTCAAATTCTGTCCAATTGTCTAAATTTTTTTAGCTTTGGACTCCTTTTTTAGCAGTAAATGTGTAATAAAGTCAAACATAATAGATAGTCATTTATTTGGGATTTGAGAAATTACAGCACAGTGTGACGCGTGATTATCTGCACTGTATAAATATTCTTACTTACTTACTTACTTAATGTGTATTGCTCAGTGCTGCCACTGCTTGGGATTTTTCCCAAGATCTTGGGTTTTGATGGTCAACTTGTGATTTAGTGATTTTGCCAGAAAATCTTGTGATTTTTACTGTTGCTGAGGAAATTAAATTTTGTGAGAAGTTTTGAAGTCGAAATTTGTATATTTTGAATGATTACGTCCATTAGACAAGAGTTTTTCTTTTTTCTCGGTTGTGCAAATCGAAGTCGTCCTTTGGCTAAGTACCATACTGTCAATACTAGCGCCATACCCATACAGCTACTTAATAAGTAGCTGTATGGGTATGACGCTAGTATGACGTAATCTGTGTAGTTTAATTCCGTTTCTGGTTTGTGCCATGACATTTTCCGTGAAATTGGGTGTCATCAGCAAAATGCATATTTTTCTGAAATCTGTGATTTTTCTGTGAAGATAATGAAACTTTATTTTATGTTTCAGTACAACGTTTGTCATGCACTGCATGCCAGATATCAGGACATAGTGACAGATGACATTATTTAGTGCCTGCTTACATGGCAGTTAGCTGCATGTCATCTGTGATATTAATCAACAAATAAGATGTATTAACATATATGGCATGCATAAAATATTAAATATACATTATTCATGCACGGTGTGTGCTTAAATAAGGTTGACAGATTTCTCAATCTGTCTGTGAAATGTCTTGTGAATTTGAGTATATTTTCAAAAACCTGTCGCAACTGTCGTGTTTCCCATGAATTAGATTGGTGCCTAGACATACTGTGTAGTGCATGTTTGCGGACAGGACATGCTGTATGCATCATGTCTGGGAAAAACGTGCCACTATATTTTTGCCTCTAACTTTGCCAGATACTGACCGATTTTCAAAATTCTTTCACCAACATACTTAGTAGTAAGTTTGTTGTAATTACATCCCACCAATCCCACCACGCCTCAAAAGCGTCACTACATTACCTTGTGAAATGTTTATGTGCTTTTTCAAACACGGTGTATATAGACAGCAGTAAGTAGTGATGAAGAACATGTATCGGTGTGGTGTAGTGTCGGATCTGATCTACTGGCGTGATGCTAAGAAGACCGGAGTGGTGTTTGGCAGTACGTTGGTCCTGCTGCTGTCGCTGGCACTCTTCTCTGTGCTGAGTGTCCTTGCATACCTGTCTCTGGTCACTCTGACCATCACCATCAGCTACCGTGTCTATCGGAGTATCTTTGCATCTCTGCAGAAGACTGGCGAAGGACATCCCTTCCAGTGAGTGCTCTGTCATTCTACAGTTGTTCTCTGCCACTTTGTTGATTGCTAGGCTGCTAGTCTCGCTACAGAACTGATGCTAGACAGACGATTCATGATATAACGTGCACATTTGCTGTCTGTCAGCTAAAATGTCAACACTCAGAGCATGCATCATTTGTATTTTTGTATTGCCAACTGCTGATATTTTAAGAGTTTCTTTCTTATCATGTTGTGGCTGCAGCAGTCTATTCAGTTTTTGTATGCATTGTTGTTTTGTCAATTATGCGGCAGTGTGGTGATATCTAGCGAATGCCATTACTGGAAATTCAGTTTTATTTTTCCATCAGTGTGCAAATTTATGCAAAAGTTGATATTATTATACATTAAAAATTCTTTAATTAGTAGTACAATTTCTGCCTGTATGCTTTGTCATTAATGCATATATATGTAAGCTTTGCAGTTTATTATTTGTAACAATAGTGATTGTCCTGTGACCAACTATGCGCTGCTCCAATGATTGGTCGAAACGCGGTCACATGATGTTGTTCAACATTATTGAATGGTGAATGAGCCGCACACAGTGGCTAAAGGTTTCAAAACGAGGAGTGGCATTTATCATTGTTATTGTTATTATTGTTATTATTATTAAATAGGAAATGGTAGGTGGGGTCTCTGAGGGAGCATCTGATTGTAATGAACGTCATGTGACTGCATGGAGTGTGACTGAGTGAAACATGTCGTGTTATAGTTGGACCTAAAAGAGTTGCCGCTCCTATGCCGTGTGATATGTCTAAGCAGAAGGGTCGTTGTTAGAGTAGAGTTGTTGTCAGATATGTACACAGTCAGTGTGATTCATACGCTGCATTCTTCAAGGACAACCAAGATGTGGTTGGCTGCCTCTAACATCTGTGCTGCCAACCAGAGCTAGCCTTGGTTGGTGCATCCACTTGTGTGGTTGCCCATTTGGATAATAACTGTCGACGTATGGCAAGCCCGTTGAACCAACCAGAGCATGATGGAAAACGGGCTGTGATATGATGACGTCCTGCAACTGTGTGTGATGTTAGGCGTTACCTGGAGATGGACATCTCTCTGCCGCCGGACTCTGTCCACAAGTTCGCGGACGAGATGTCCACTCACCTGCTGTGCTCTGTCAGTGAAGTCCGGCGACTGTTTCTAGTCGAAGACATGGTCGACACGCTCAAGGTTTGTCCGCCGACTGTCATCAGTTGTCATTATTCTCCCCGCGAAAGCGAGGGAGTATGTTTTCATCGGCGTTGGTTTGTGTGTCTGTTTGTGACCACGATAACTAAAAAGATTGTGGACGGATTTGTACCAAATTTTATGGGAATGTTCCTAAGGGGAAAGGGAAGACTGAGATTGTGTTTCGTCACGATCGGTAGAGGGATGTGGAAGTAACGGTCAAATTCTACAGATGGTTCACTATATATCATAGCATAAAACGCCTAGAAATAGCAACGATTTCGAGCAGCGGCACTAGCGTAGCTGGTATGAATTTTGCTGCCTGGGTTCAACTCCAGGTCAAGACTTAATTTTTTAAAATAATATCTTTATATATTTTAAAAAAACTTTTAAAACTTAATATAAGCTTCAGGGTTAGGTTAGGACTAGTTTTAGACTATTTTGTTTTCTACCTCGTGTGTCGCGTTGACCACAAGCGTTTGTCGAGTTGGCCACACTCGTGTGCCAGGAGATCTAATCAGCTTTTGCGGGGAGTTGTACTCTCAGAATGCTTTCCATCTTGTCAGTAGAAGGTGTTGGCTTTGTCTGCTTAGAGTTTATCCATGAAGGATGTCCATGTGGAAAGCAAGGGTACATCAGAAGTACACTTGGGAGGATATTCAAGTCAAATGTTGATTAATCTGTTGTTTCTGTTTTTGTAATGAGCATCATCATCACCTTCACATCGTTATCATTATCGTCGCCATGTGACCAGTGACTGTGACTGATTTAGTCTTGCATGCGTATGTGCCATTTACACTATCAGTCCAGTAATGACGTTAAGCTTCACCTGCTAATGAGGTTTTACATGCTAATGGGTGTACATGACATCACCTCAATTTCTTTTCACCCCAGGATACAGTGAGGCAAACACCAAACAAGAACTTACGTCAGTGGGACTGACATATATCCACACATGGTGATCCTATGTCCACACACCGCTCGATTTCGCGAAGGGCGCATCTCTAGCGTGACGTTTACATCGGCACATCGCTGCACTAATGTTTATATGCAGGTGGGCGTGGCCCACACACTGGCCGATTCGTTCGATTTTGGGCTTCTGGGGAGCAAAGTTCCCCAAAATGGGAGATTCCCTGCCTGGGATGCCGATGAACCGCCGTGCAAAACATGACGCCGCTAGTGTTATCCTCGGTGGATAAATCCATAACCGTACAAACATGCAAAATTACAGACAAACAGTAACCGATATATCCACATATTGCCTATCGCCATGGGTGGATAACAAACAGGAAACCCAGGTTCTTCCAGAGTGTGATTATTGAAGTGGTGTGTGTCTGCATGTGTAGTTTGGTCTGCTGTTGTGGGTGCTGACATACATTGGTACCTGGTTTAATGGTATGACCCTCATCATCCTTGGTAAGTGTCACTTTTGATTCCAGTGTCTTGAGTCTGCAATTGATTTTATTTCTGTTATCAGACGGTGGCAGTTTGCCTTAGCAGTAACGCGTTTGTCTGGATTGATATAGTTGCTCTACATTGAGCGTGGTTAGTGCTGCGATTCCCTCTGGAACCTTGTCCCAACTCTGAACTGAGCTGATTTTTCTGCTTTTTCAATTTCTCTGCCTTTTCGCCGCGGCACATCGACCGTCGCAAGTGTACCTCAAGTTTATCTTACCGAGCACCCACCTGTTTGTTTACAACGCAGAGCATCATGTGATCTGTGTGTGACAGCCGATACACGTTACTGCTAGCACATGTATCAGTTGCTGTTGCTGAGAGTCATTTGCCCCTTGAAAGTAAATTGAAGTATGCGTCGATTTGTATAGCACATCGTCGTAACTACCTCTAATGCGCTCAGACATGGATCACAGTTTTACCTGCAAATTACACCATGCCTGCCTTAACTCTCCAGCCGCAATTGAGCATCACTACCCTTTGGCTGGTACTCATTTTACCGTCCCACGGAGGGTAGAAGGCTGAGTCGACCTGGGTGGTTGGTTACATACTGAAATTAAGTGCCGCCTCCGGGAGTCGAACACGGTCACCCATCCCAGTACTAACCGGGCTCAGCGTAGGTTAACCTCTCTGATGGAGACCAACGACGCTGCCACGCCGCCACCCCTTTTTCCCCACCCCATTCTCCCCACTGTCAAACTAACAGACACTTCAACTGACGTGAAGCATCATGCTATCCCACAGCATTGGCTGAGCTTCTTGTCGTTTAATAACTGTCTTTGTTTTCTTGTATTCCAGTCTCCTGTTCGTCGAGTTGAAGCGTAAACATTCATGTTATTAGTTAAAGTTAGATCTGTGGCTGTCGATGTTTGCAGCTGACGTTCTGCTGTTCTCGGTGCCGAAGCTATATGAGCTGAACAAGGTCTGTTGATTATCTTGTTCCGTCTGGTGATTTGAATGTCAATCTGTAGCACATTATTGCCAAATCTTCTAACATACCGTGTGTCGCTGGCCATTATCTGCATTGCTCTACAACTGTAAACCGTTTGAGTCCTGGTGTTCTTTAATAAACATTAACGACTGTGAAGTTGATCTACGTCTTGTCTGTGTGGTAAACAGGGTTCCCACACATCCTTGAAAGTCTTGAATTTTTTCTACTAAATTCAAGGCCTTGAAAGTACTTGAAAAGAAGACAGGTGCTTGAAACTTAAATTTCATTACACAGGTCCTTGAAAGTCCTTGAATTCACCATGACGTCAAACATTGCAATCACCAAATTCATTAAACAGCATTGCCTGCCAGGTGTGTTGCCTGAATCAACATTTGCTAAGTAATATCATGTTTTATTACCTTGTTACTGTACCATCGTCACATAAATAAACATTAAATATTGCGGTTCTTCTGCTCATGCTGTAAACTTCCGTCAAGAATTGGTCCTTGAAAATGAAATTTGAGGGTCCTTGAAAGTCCTGGAAAAGTCCTTGAATTTTAATATCAAAAGATAGTGGGAACCCTGGGTAAAGTGCACACACATCAACTCTTGACTGGCATTTGTGTCGTGTTTGTGCAACGCAGGAGAAAGTGGATCAGTTCATTGATATGGCAAGAAAGCAGATTGAATCTCTGTGGAAACAGTAAGTCATTCCCGCATGTACTAGAGTGTAATTATTTTTAACACATTGCATGAGTTCTTGTGGATGCCACCGACTGACTTCTCTGCATTTGTTATGAAGACGTCAGATTGTCTGTTAGTGCTCCAAAGATCTCAAATGAACTGCCTTGCTGCAACATGTGTGAATAGTTTTAAATGCAATCTTAAATGTAAACTTTTCTCCACCGTGTATGCTGATCACTCCCAGTAACAGTCGCCTCTCACGCTTCTGATCCCGGTTTTTGCTTGGACTAATCCCCGCGTTATAAGTCCGTTTTGTATTGTATTGTATTGAAGAATTCCAAAGCCAGACTATCACAGAAAATATATTATACAACTAGAGCCGTTATGTTATAGGAACTGATGAACAGCAATTACACAAAATAATATATTAAACTGATAAATAGGTCTTGTGGTGGTTGGATAGTTTCCACCCTGTTGTAGGCACTAGCTTAATAACTTAGCCTCCCCATCCTTTTCCATTTTGGGTAGTTGCTGAACAAAAATGCAACGAACTTGGGAGGTTACTGTATCGGAACTAAATCTCCACCCATGACCTTGTTCCCGATATAGCCTATTTTTATGCTGAAAGGGGACATGCTGATCTCCCAAGCAACCAAGCAATCACTGTGTGTGTGTGTGTGTAGGGTGCAGGAGAAAGTGCCAGTTCTTGGTAAGAAGAAGCAGGCATAGATGCAGTTAGCACGACGCCGGCTGACCGTCTGTCCATCTGACTTTACAGCCTGCCTGTCTGCCTCTGTGCCAGTTGTTATCAAGCACCTGCTGACTGACCAGTCCGTCTGTCGGTGGCAGTTTGTGTGTGTCCTCCACGTAGCGTTTAGGCTTGTTATGTTAACACTGAGGCTGATTATTGCCACGTTGACACTGTGTGTGTGCGCATGGTCTCACGCATGATGTGTGTGTGTGGGTGGTTTTAGAGCAGGAGGCATCATCGTTCACTTCCATATCTTAGGTCCGTCTGCACGAGCAGTGCGCATTTAACTAGTGGTCAGTTAGCTGCTAATAGTGAATGACATGTCCCATGCACTTCAGTAAAAACTTGTCGCAACAACAGAAATTAAGGGCTACGTACATAAGTGGAGATATAAGCAATGATGAGATGTTAGAGTGATTCGTGTTGTTGACTGTTGAGAGTCACTTGATGTCGTGTTTACATGCCACTGCTGCGTGTATCCAGTAGGCCGACACCGTGAGCTCACTGTGAGCTCAGCTGTATCTCACCATGGTTGTAAACATGTTGTATTCTGCTCGTTTTTACTTCATTAAGAGTATGAAAATTTACCAGTTTGCTGCTTGCTGCTTTGTGGAATTTGACATGACTTGCTGCAGTAGCTTTGCAGCCAAAACAATTCGGTAAAAAATGCTACTTAATTTTAAAGTGGCCAAATATCGCCACTTGACCTAACAGAGATTAGAATGAAGATTGGCAGTTAGATGGCATTGGTGAAACACATTTTATGCTAATTGGCATTTAGTAGAGATTTAATCAGTACTTGATGCAGCTGGTCCTTGCACAGTGCTGTAGAGCTGGTCGTGCATTTTGTGTTTGTATGTGTGCCCATTGAATGCTTAATTCACAGCCTAGTAGATAGAAAGAATCTCTGTCACATACATAGGTACTTAACAAGAAAATTGGAAATCTGACAATGCAGCTTCATGATAACGAAATTCTCTGACATAAGTTGTTGGTTTTCTACTGAAACCTCACATGGGGGAAGATGTCAGCCATATTTTTACTTCTGTCTTTATTACAGGCAGAGGTCCAGCCTACTTCTGGACCTCAGTGCTAACACTGTGTAATGGTCCAGTGCACAAGTCCAGGTATAGTAGGGAAATTGGTAGGTGTGTGTGTGAATGTGTACGTGACATGCGGGTTAGGAGGGGTTAAGTAGCATCTAGACGTGGCCTACTTCTGGCTTAGCCCTGACTGGTGCTGTGTGCTGCACCAGCCAGTGGCCAGTCTGTTTGCTTCAGCCACGTCAGCACGGCCAACACCTTGACGCTGCTAATCCAGGTGTCAGCAATAGTCACAGTTTATAGAATACACCGTCGAACCCTCTTTTCCTCCCGTATTATCTCCCTGTTCGTGTGGTGCATAGGAATTACTGTAAATCCCTTTATGTTCGCATGCTCTTTATTTCACTAATTTTGCGAGCTTAATAAAACCGCAAAATTAAAAGGTGTGAATATATTGATACACTTTCATTCCCATTGCTCGTGTTGGAATTGTGCGGTTTGAATAGGCCTAAATAAAAGGCGCCAAAGTAAATTTGCATGCAAAATCGTCAACTTTTAGTGCAGCAAAATTAAAGGGTTTTACAGTATTAGAAATGAATTCTTTGGTAGGCAGACGCGTCTGGGCTGAGGTTTGAACCCAGTCCTCTGAGCGCATCACACTGTACCTCACATGGCGCCCAAGTGCTTTGACCACTGGGCTACATGGGCAGGTCGTATTTTAACTTGTTTTTAAACATTTTTAGGTCGACTCTTTAGAGTCGACCTAATAAAGCCAGTCTCAATTCCGTCCGTCCGTCCGTCCATCCACAATAAGTTTCTTTGATTTCAATGAAATCTGGCATGTAGGTAGAGGTCAATGAGTGATGCATGACGGTATGCAGTATGACCCGATCCAAGGTCAAGGTCACAAGACCTTGAAAGTTGGAAATCTTTCCATTTTCGAAAGGTATCTCCTCCGCCATTTACAATGGGAGCTGGCAACTGACCACGGATTCTTAAACTAGGGCACAATATCTAAATTTGATCAGGCCCGATTTTTGATATTTGGCCTTGTTCTTGTGTCACGTGACATTGGACTTGGCAGAAACGTGAGTTGTGAAGAGTCGACCGTTGGTCCCGTATGGGGCTAATTTTTATTAATGTTGTTTCAAAATGTCGTTCTTATGAACTTTTACTTTTTCACACTTAAAACATTGCGGGATTTATTGTGAAAGTTTACGGGGTGATAGTGTCATTAGGGCAGAGTGGTTCATGCAGTAGAAGAAAATTAATAAACAGAGAGGCTGGAAGTTAGTAACTGATGATTCTCATAATATCATCTGAATGCCAAAATTGCATTAGCTGTTGGCTCATCATAGTCATAGGCTTGTTGCAAGCTTCCTGTTTCAATGCTTTGGGCTTGGATCTGCTGTCCAATTTTATAGAGTAGTACATTTTTATAGCATCAGTGAAGGGCAGTCAGATCATAAATTGGCGTTATTACTGTACCTCACTTATGTAGAGTTGGATTGGCTGAACAATGAAAATGAAACTGTAGCTTAGTCTCATCATGCTAACATTGGATGTGCCTAGCCACAGCATTGATTGACAGCCTTGATATTGTAGAGGTCTAGTGAACAGACAGCTTAGAGTAAGTAGCTGACCAAGTCACTCACGCATGTATTTTAAGTCATGTCCGTGCATTCGTTGTGCTGTGATTTCGCTGCTCAGTTCTATGTAACTGTTACCTCTGTTAAGTGTGTTTACTTTGGCAAAGGCAGTACAGTGCAATCGTTGTGGTATTTGGTCATTCTGTCTGTGAAAATTTGTGGCTGGATTTTCGTAGTAGGGTCGGTTTTAGAAAACATTCAATTACGTTTTGGCTTTCGTCTGAATTTCGGAATTTTTCATTGGCGCCAGTTAGCATTGCACTTTGTTGACATTCACTGGGTATTGTGACATTAAGACTGACAAACTCTTCAGTTGCTCAACTAGTGAAAACATTGTAATCGAACTTTAACAAAAATATGAAATTGTATAACAAATTATGTCTTAAAGGTGCAGTATAACGTAAATTGTACTAAAAGCTGTTAAACCGGTCAACCAGCATTCAGTAAGTAGTGCCTTTGCAAAGGTTTTAACTCTACAATGAGTTCTTGTTGTTGTTGTTTTATCTGCATAAATCTCCACAGTTTCGTGTTGAATTGTGCTATGTACGTTCTTCCGAGTTTGGATGCCCAGTGGTTGCTGTTGTCCACATGTCGATTGACTTCTGTCCATTCTGTGTCACTGGCAGTTGGTACCAGTATTGCTAACAGTAGCATACACACACGTTGCCAAAATCAGTAGCACTTCAGTCAGGCTTCAGTTACTCAAGATGTTAAATATGTGTTTATTTCGTGTGCAACAACTACATTAGACTGTGTTAAACTTTTCGAAACTGTCTATGTGGGTGCATAGCTTGCATTTATCATGCAGATTGCAGAGCTGATAGTTGCTAAAAGTGTCAGAAATCCATACAAGTTAAAGCCTTTAAGATCCAGTGTATGCTGTCAGTTCATAGCTTAATTATTGTATGGTACAGATGGCAGGAGCCTGTTGTGTGGATACCATATCCTGAACATCCTTGCCGTTCAAGTTAGAAATTTCTACATTCAGTGAGTGATAATCTCAAACTGAGTGTGGTTATTTTTTACTTGAAAACAATGCTGAAAATATTTATTATATTGCATGTTGATACATGTTCTGCAAAGAAACATTATTTATTAATATGCACATTGATATAGCTAAGCAATCCTAAAGTCCTTGGGGAACTGTTGTAACTCTTGAAAAGTAACCCGTATGTACAAGAACCATTAGTAGTAATAGTGTTGGACATACATACACTGCCAGTATGTGTTGTGTTTATATCATATATCCGATTATAGCAAATTATTGTGGAAATGGAACATATCAGCTATTAACAAAACTGTGGAAAAATACCAATGTGCATTGTATTCTGCTAACATATTTATTTCCGGTATCTTGATTTTGCAATTACTGCTGTAGAACGGTGTGCTCTGTGTTAGTTAATGCCACGATCAATGGTGAACTGAAAAGTCAGCTGTCTGACAGTCATCTTCTGATGACCAAATCATAGTATAACATTATATATTTACTGAACAGTGTTTAATGCTATGTCATTAAATAATGGAATGGTAAAATTCTTACACTAGTCACGTAACCAATGCAGAGGTTAGGAATACCACAGGATGTGAGCCTCTGTTGGACTTGGCTCACCCAGATTACCACCATTCGTTTGCAGTACTTTGGTCATCTAGCCCGGCCTCACCCAGGGAAGATCATCACCAGAGTTTCTGCTCCAGAGACCGCCTCCAGAATGGAAAGGACATCTCGGTCGCCCCACGCCTTCCTGTCCTGGCTACGTACCGGTACTGTGGAAAACGACCTCAGGCCATTGAATCTCGGACTGAATTGTGCATGGCACAGAGCATCTGACAAAGCTCACTGGCGTGATGTTGTCAGCTCCTTGAGTGAGCCAATGAATGAAATAAAATGGTTACAATATTAAAATGGATATTTAAATTTCATTTGTATTTGGTGTGCCACACACAAGGTCGTGCAGTTTGTCGTCTTAGTGCATTTTTCATGTCGAGTTGCTGTGTCAGTATTCTCTTTAATGTCGTTATCTGCACTTCTTGGAAATTAGGCAAAACACTTCGCTACAACATTACAACAGTTGTTTAACCAGAATTCCTAAGAATTAATATAAAAATGAGCTGTTTTAATTGCACAATGACACAGTCACAATTAGTCAGTCGAGTGATGATGATGGTGGCTTACAGTTTTGACAGCCATGACTTGTTGTTACAGTCTGTTGTGTTGATGACTGCTGATGTGATTGACATGTTGTGCAATTAGCTGAAACACTAAATTTTTAGTTAGCAGTCGAATATGAGCGTGTGTTATATCGTTATGTGGTTAGAGTTTGTTTTATTGCATTAAAGAACGTGCTGTTACAAGTAAAACGTCTGTATTAAAGGAGATGGTCCGTGTATTATATTAGCATGCAGATGTCAGTTTCAGTACCAGTAACTAACGTACCACAAAACACTATATTTTTGCTGCATCCAAACTTCGCGATTTTCTTACCTAGAAAACCCACTGCATTTTAATTTGTGTGTATTTTCCATGTGTTCATATTCTATCCAGATAGTTATGATAATGGGTGAATTCCAGAAATTCGTGTATTTAATTTTGCGATTCTGATTCATGCGAATTATTGTTGTTTTACATCATATTCCCAAATCAGATCCAGAAGCCAGTGCAAATCAAGGACGTTCGAGAACCAGCTTCATCCTATTACGTTGGCTACACAGATTGGTGTAATGGATAAGCACCAAGGTCGCCAAATACTATAACAAAAACTTTGGCAGCAAATTAACACGTAAACTGCTATAATTTGACTCCGTTACAAAGTAAAAAAAACTAATACTTTCATATTCCAACCATCGTAAGTAATGTAAACTTGCGTCGAATCCGCCGTTCTGGTGCCCATGGCTTGGCCTGTCAGCGCCTTTGGAATGCGATGCAGCTGGTGCTCGACTGGCCTTGGTGCAAATTCACCTGTTTCATGGCCTGATAGTGATGACGGAGACACGCTCCTTCCTTCACTGTCCACAGGTCTGGTGGTGAACAAAAAGGATGAAGCGAGCGCTCTGGTTGGATTGGGTGCTTTGTGTTTCGTTCATGCTTTGACACTGTTGGTTGGGCGACTGGGAGGAGCCTCTCGATCCCTTTCCCTTTTTGGGTGGCTGCTGAACAAAAAGGCGGCCAGGGTTGAGGTTAATATATCGCTGGCCTTCCTTCACTGGGTAGAGATGGCTCTCCACCCTTGACCTTTTGTCTCTGATATAGCCATATTTGTGCTGAAAGGGGACGTTAAACTCGGACTAACTAACTAACTCAAAGAATGACCAGTGAACCTAGATGGTCAGTCCTTGTACTTGTCATTGGCTGATGCTGCAATGCCATATTGTCCGTGTGCAACATTAGTTCAATGGACTAGTTGTGCTCTTTCAAGACAATACTAGGAATACTGCAGAGAACGCCCAACAGTTAACAATTACAATCATTGCTATAGCGTGAAGAAACGGTACACGAGCGGGCTAGGACACAAGACAGCCATCAGCCATACTGTAAATACATCAGAGTGTTAGTTCCACCACAGACTGACTTGTCGGTTAACTCGGCCGAACTCTTTTCACAGCAGGGACGTCATGATCATCTTCCGTCACAACTATCACACGCACACAACAGCTTCAGTCTGTAACCACGTGTTCATACACCGTCTCAAAAACTGCATTCACCTAACACTCCGCAGCATCAACAAACGTAAGCTACTTCCGGTGATTTCTGGCAAATTACATCCTAGAATTAATAGCTTCTATATAACTTAAGAACGCATGACATGCACTTTGAGGTATTCCACTCCCTAGGTGCCTGTCGACCATGTTTAAGTATTTTGGCAACCATAAAGATTTTGCTAACCCCAGCCATTGCTTGGAAATACTGCAGCTTTTCTGCAGCACATAAAAGGCCAAATTAATGGGTTGCTACTAGCAACCCATTAATTAACTTACTACCGATGCTGCAGCACCCTAGCCTGCAGTTTTGAAGGTCCACAATTTGCATTTGCAACTTGTGAAATCCAGCTGAAATGTGTTAAAGTAAAGTATAGTTTACTTTACTTTAACACATTTCTGCTGGATTTTGCAAGTTGCAAATGCAAATTGCAACGTCGATTTGGACAGCACATCGTCGTAACCACCTCTAATGCGCTCAGGAATGGCACGTGTTAGAGGGATCACACAAACTCATTATTTGAGACAGGCAACTCTAGTAGCGTTCTCACTCCGGCCGTAACGTGCACGATACGTACACACACGACGTACGTACGTATCGTACACGTTACGGCCGCACTGAGAACGCTATTTAAGACTGCTAAGAACAACCATGGGCGTAGTTTATCAGGGGCTAAGGGGGGCTAAGCCCCCCCATGAGCCCAGGTGGCAATAAAAATTTAGTGCAATGCTAGCGTGCGCACGCCGGTAATAAAGTAAAGGCAACGTAAAACAGTTCAACAACAAA
>Ga0209780_1001838_pt1 | contig 14518 bp, 14 predicted proteins | sample WorMetexBAHAMAS2_FD_187384 | JGI IMG/M metagenome (GOLD analysis project Ga0209780, IMG submission 187384) | Marine gutless worms symbiont microbial communities from Max Planck institute for Marine Microbiology, Germany - Inanidrilus exumae... | ecosystem: Host-associated > Annelida > Digestive... | reverse complement strand
CTGTGTGTCCGCCTGGCTGGTCGTGGCGCTGGCGGTGGAGAGGTACTTGCTCGTCTGCTGGCCGACCCGCACCCGGAACCTGACGTCGGCAGCGAGGTCGCGCGCCGTGGCGGCTGCGGTGATCGTCGTGATGACGTCGATCGCCGTTCCGTCGGCGCTGCGCTACCGAACGGTCCGCGTCGACGACGGCAATGCCTCTTGGCACATGGACGTTGAGCTGACGCAGCTGTGGCGCGTCGACGCCTTCGTCGTCTCCTACAACTGGACGCAGAGCCTGCTCCGCTCCATCATTCCGCTCGTCATCCTCGTCTTCACCGGAATCGCCATCGTCGCCGCCCTCCGCCGCCGCCCGAGCCTTCGCGTCGACGACCGGAAGGTGGCAGTGCGCAGGCGCAACCGGAAATCGGCAGTGCGCAGGCGCATAGCCGTCATGTTGGTCATCGTCGTCCTGGCATTCGTCGTCTGCGTCATCCCCGATGCCGTCATGTCCGCCCTCTACCTCGGCTATACCGAGTCGGACAGTTATCTGGTCAAGGCGATCCGTGATGGGTATAGTGATGCCCGGACTTGGAGCGTATGCCTCGGATTACTCGGACTTCTCGGACGTGTATGTGTTTAGTACCGACCGAAACACTTAATTTAAAGGACTAGGCGCATGCCGCAACTTAGACGTTTTATCCTGGCCCTATATACATAGCTTGTACGTGTTTAGTACCGACAGTTTCAGGAACAGCAGAAAACGAACGGGCTGTGACATTCAGTAATTTTTTTGCTAGAGTGTGATGAAACCTCAATTGAAGAACTGTCTGACCTCAGTTAAATGTTTCGATTGCGCGCGAGTGTGTGTTTAGTTCATGCAGAGAATTTCAGGAACAGCAGAAAGGATCTTATGGGATATGGTTCATTCGGCCGAGGCGGTTCGTGATGGGTATGGGTTGGATGGATGTTTCGAGATGCGTGGTCGTGCTTCATCTGGTCAAGGCGATCCGCGAGATAACGGACACGATGCTCGCCCTCAACGCGGCCGTCAACTTCGTCATCTACGTCGTGTTCAACCGAGGCTTTCGCGATCGGCTTGTCGGCCAGCTGTGTTGCCGTCCGGTGGCCGCGTGTTCGAGGTCGACCACCTGCGGCCGCGTACTTCAGCCGACCGGCCCCGGTCGACGGACAGACGTGGCCGCCAACAACGTTGAGATGGTATCGCCACGCGGCGTCACGACGTCCAGTGGCGGCAGCGACAGGAAACAATTGCAGAGAAGGAGAAGAGGAGTCCGACATATCAGCGTGCAGACTGACCTTTAACCATACTTCCCTCCCTTTCCGCAATTGAACAAATTGACGAACAGAGGCGGTTCTAGCTATTAGGCCCGGTAGGCCGTGGCCTACCCAAACTCGTTCCTGGCCTACCCAAACGGCGCGGGTCATCCCCATGATTCCCACGTACACCACTCCTGTTGTCCTACCTAAAATTTGCTTGGCCTTTGACTCGCCTACCCAAATGAAACTTCCTAGAACCTCCCCTGTTGACGAATAAAGATTATCGATGGAACTAGATTTATATCTTACGTATTTCAAAACTTTTAAAGCTTCGGATTTTTTTCGCGTGAAGCATTTTGGCCAAGCGCGCGAAAGGCTATCGCAATTCCGTCTGTCCGTCGTTCACGATTCGAGAGCTTTCGAAACGGTCAAATATATCGTCAAACTTTTTTGTCACCTGCTAGCCCCGTTACCGCATCGAAACCGTGGGCAACGAAATGACGACGGGCCACCCTCAACGGGGCGTTGAATAGTGTACGAAAAATGAACAATTTCGACCAGTATTTCGATATAACTCTGAAACAATATAGGCTGATATAGTCTATGGGGTCATAGTTGGTGTGGAACACTAAGGTAGCGTTCTCACTGACGCCTTCGCACGTATTTGAAAGCATTCGTACGCCCTCGACTGTCATCGACCGCGTTCGAACGCCGTTGACGGTGTTCGACCGCCGTCGACCGCGTCAGTTTGAACACTACTGAAATCAAGCAATTGCTATATTTTTGAATCCGTCCCCCACAATCCCCCGCCGTCGACGGTCGTCAAAGGCGTTCGCACGTCGTCGACGGACGTTCGAACGGCGTCGAACGTCCGTCGACGGCGTGTGAACGCGTCAGTGAGAACGCTACACGCGAACAACAACCTGTTTAACGCACACGTACGTTCCACGTTTGGCTCACACTGATCCAGAACTCATCCAAATCGGTTTACTTTCGGCGGAGTTATTGCCCAACGCATGAAGACCGTTTTTGCCACGTGTGTACAACGAGCCTATAATAAATGATTTTTGCTTAAATTTGTGTTATCTTTATGTTCAGGCCAAGCGGGTGACTTGAGCGAATTCCCTCATACGTTGACGGTAGAGTACTAGCATAGTCGCAAGCCCCCATTTATTAGCATAATTTTTCTACCGTCAGTTACAGAGAACATAGGAGTCACTCTTGGGGTATGAGGTTGACGTGTCCCCAGTATTTTAACTGATAGTCATAGACCCATTGGGCAATCCCCCTTTATACGATCAAGACAGACAAGAATGACTGCTTTCGAATTAACAGTACACCAAAAACGTTCGGTGAACGGACATCCCTGGATAATCTGGGAGATCTTGGATTGTCCGGTCCCCTAATGTCATGCATGCCACCGACTGTGGACAGAGTAACGTGAGTATGCCGACGGGACAGACGGACGGACGGACACCAGAGCGTTACGATGCACTTGTTGCTAGATTTGTTCAGCGTGACAAAAAATCGGAGCGTCTTTTAAACTTAACTGGTGACGTTAGCAATCTAATACAAAGACCAGTTGACGACGAAATCAAATAATTTAACGGGTCATCTTCAAGATTCCATTGCCCATGATGGAACATGCGTTCTAATACTGCAAAGTTTTTTTAAATGTTTAGAATACGTACATACATATTACTATCTGATGAAGTTTCTTTTTGCTTTTCAAAAAATGTCTCCAGGGGGTTAGCATAGACGTAACAAGGCCAACTATTTTCCGATTACTGTAATTTTGATAAAAATCAGAGAATATCAAACATAACTTCATGCAATGTTAAACGTTAAAATGCATCCAAAACATTTACATGCATTACTACGGTATGTAGTAAAACAAGGAAAACATCATAAAACTTGCAACATAACTACAACAACTAGATCAGCAGGCTCGCAATGTGTTCCTAAGTGACATGGTGCTAAAGCCAATTGTAGATGCGCAAGAAATCAGCACCAAAAAATGAAACCAGAGCAGATTTCTGGTAGTTTTTTTGTGTATATGTGTACGCTACCAAACGTTTCTGGCACCAGTTTGATATACATGGCACCAGCACCGAATGTACGACTAAACAATCTTGACCAGCATTATGTTTCTGATGCCATTTTACATGCGTCCAAGCTTGCAGGTTACATTTTCGCCTTGTTTGGTTATATGTCTATCAGTGAGCAGCATCACTAAAAGAAGTCATAAATTTCTGTGAAATTTTCGAAACGGACATGCTTTAGGATAAAGACGTCGCTTAGATTCTCAGGTGTCCAAGAATTCAGCATTCAACAGCACGACAGATTTCAATGGGGGAAAACTACGGTATTAGAATACCTATAACAACAGCAAGCATAACAGACAGAGAAAAATCATTATGGAAAAACAGCATCTGCATGTATAACGTGGTATGTATTGCAATATGTTATAGTCACAGTCACCATAGAGGTTTGCAGACGGTGCAAATTTCCAGATAACGGCATCAGTTTAGACTTCCAAGACAATTAAAACCTAAATTTAATGACTTCATGGCATCATTTTGTAGCACTGCTGCTATCCTATGCAGTGTTAATATGATGCAGTGTCTCATCGCTCAGCCGACTTCCAGATCGAAGCGGACACTAAAACCACCTACTGTTATTTTCACTACTCACATACTCCGAATAATTAATGACATTCACGTTGACAAACAGTCTCAATTTTCAAGACAAACTCCAATTTTCATACTACTCAATGCCATAAAACCTGTAAGTTCAATTTCACGGCTTTCAGTCACATGAAGGAGCATTGATCCACACGTCAGCACAAAAACTCGATTGCCGCAACTTTTTTAACTAGAACCAGTGGCAGCAGAGCCATCAAGTCAGCCGACCCAGCAACTTTACATCTCTGACCTCGATAAAATCCACAACAGATTGTTAGCCGACTACGGCAGTGCTGACCTTGTCAACGTCAATTTTACAACCATCGGGGAACAATGTTTCTGACTCAAACCAACCCAGACTGCACCATTTCGCATTAAAAATGAATTCTCTGGTGTAACCCTCGTACCCTCGGGACAGGAGAGGCCAGGCCGTCCTAGCCCAAGCCATGAATCCTGACCCCAATATTGTATATGCTCTGCCGCCACTAACGATAACATATCCTTAACAATGGCATCAAAACAATAACAACAACCCATTAGTTAATTCTATAACTGTGAGTACATCAACTTCAACTGCAACTCTTACAGAGTAGTACAAAAAAACTATCATAGGGAAAATGCATGGTTAAGCACCGCTAGCTGCCTTGGTTATATAAACACAAACTGCACACAAAATTATTTTCTTTCACAGGACAACATCAACACAACAACCCTGGAAATTTGTGCACCATGGTAATATACATCAACTGAAGCAGCAAATTCCCCCTAGGTTTCACACATTTATTGCGATAGCGTAATGCAAGTCACAGGCCACACTTTTCTATGCGAAAAAAAAGAAATTATCTTAATTTCTTAGAAAATATGCACACTTTATTTCCTGCAAATTTTCTGTGGCAAACATCATAAAAACACACAAACAATGACTTCCGTAACTAGTTAACAAACATAAAATGCTCTTAGAAGTTCAAGCTTGCAGCAACACTACAGAACTCTGAGGTAATGCTGGCGGTGAAGAAAGTTCCAATATCTATTTGCTTCAGCATGACATAGTTCCAGCAGTTATTTTATAGAAACATAACATTCTGCTTCACATTCAGCAACACCTGTTTGCATCTTTGCGCATAATAACAAAAAAAGCAGCAGTTTATTTCTTACACATGACCAGGGTTCCTGTTAGTGGGCATACCAGAGTCTCATGCCCGAAAATCACGGGGGATGCCAAATTTTGGCATGCCTGGCGTCCACTGGACACTGAAAAAATGAATAGTTTGGCATCAGTGGACACCGAAAAACTGTTACCTTGGCGTCCTGGCTAGTTCAGACATGCCACACAGAGCAACACCTGATGTTCATTCTCAGTGAAAACCCAATGTTTTTTAATCTCAGTGCGAGGAGCCTCTGACAATAGTCTATAGTATAATTTATCGATGGGCACATCTCTAGGTTTTGCAAACTTGTGCTGTTTGTGTGCTACATTAAGTCGTCTGTACAGATGTTGGTATAAAAGAGTCAGTGTGAGTGAACACCCAAAATTGAATGTCTTGCCGTCACTGGGTGCAGAAACTATATATACAGTGCCGGAATCAACAAACGAATCAGGGTGCAATACAGCCCCAGAGCCCATACTGGGCAAATGTCTTTTTGAGAACAGTCAAAATTACTTTCAACACTAATAATGGGCAAGACATTCAGTGCATTTTGTGAGATAAAAAACTGTACAAGCATAGCTGCTGCAATCCTTCGTAAGTAATTTCTTCTTAACAGACATAATAATCAAATTAATGCAGTCATAAACTCTTGCATTGTAGCTTGGGCTCGCGGTCAAATAAATCTGATGCATCACACAGTAAAAATAGGTCATTTCAGAGACGTTCTTCCCAGCCAATCTCTTGGCTTAGTACTGATAATCTAAAACAAATACAACAAAAGCAAGCCCGCATGTGTTACAAAATATACAACAAAATAAACCAAAAAAACTAAAGCCAGGTTTGGTCGCCTCTTACAACCTTCGGCCTGGAAATGGAACGGGTCTATTCTGGAAGAAGCAGATATAAAGTCAGAAAGTAAACAAGTAAAGGAAGTAACTACATTAAAAAGAAAGCATAAGGAAAGAAAAAAGTAAAGAAGGAAGAAAGAGACAAAGGAAGTTAAGTAAACACACAAAAGTTACACAGCGCCAAAATCAATGCATGAATCATGACGCATTACCACCCCAGAGCCCGCACAGGACTTAGCAGTTTGTAAATTTATCTTCACCTACAACTGCTTCAAACTATCACTTTCTGAATACAAGCTCGTCCTAATCCATTACAACGGTAATGCAGCAGACATGCATGGAGAGAACACACTAAGCACAAATGATTACAGTAATATAAACGGGTCTAAAACTATGTACATTGCAGACCATGCAAACTACAGCGAGTGCACAACAACCCGATTGCTGCCAATGGAAAACAAACACAACCAACTTAACCAGTCAGCAACATTAACTTACATCATATGCAAGGCCGGACATCAACAAGCTGCAGCCTTAAGCTTGGAACCTCACCGCGTAATGCTATGTTGCACCCAACAACTGAACTTGGACAGCAGGCCATCACGATGCATATTACCAAATCCGATTATGGCGGGAACAGCGGTTGCTACTCATTTGACTATGCACTGCAATAAGAAAATAACTCCGCAGTGTTGTTATCGAGCTTATGAGATAGCACTTTCAGACGGCAAGTTCCTACGCCGTTGTGATTAATGTTCTGCATAAACATTAAACACTGTACTAAACATACAGTCGGTGTATTCACAAACAAACTAGAAGATTGAATTTGATGCCCCAGCGTCGACCTGGATGCTTTCGCCACCACATACTTAGGCCTGCTGTGACCTTGACGTTTGACCTCTGAAATCTGACCAGGTCCTCCGTAGGGCGAATGGATGGACGAACAAATGGACGGGATAACAAGAGAGCCTAAAAACACAATGCCTCTGCCGACACTGTCAGGGTGAAAGCATGAAAAACATTTGCTCGAATTCGGTCAGTTTGCAGCGAAACATGTATGATGTCTTAACTGCAGCAAACTAATCAGTATCTATGTGCCATAAACTATGCACACATTACAATGCCATCTAACAAAAGTTCAGCAACTGCTGGCATGTCCAACCATGGCATAGTATAGAAATTTAAAAATTGGACCTCAATTTAAGATTAAAACAACAACAGCAGTGATTGACTGAGTTAAGGTTTTACATCCCACGCCAACACAAAATAAGTCATTTCGGAGACGTTTTTCCTAGCCAATCTCTTGGCTTGGTAATTGGTAGCGCTAACACCAAAAACCAGCTCTACTCGCTTAGCCACAATACGTCAACTACACAGACAGACTGAGCGACAACCAGTAAAATAAGCTAAAGTTAAGTATATGTCAATTTATATAGCACATCGTCTTAACTCTAATGTGCTCAGACATGGATCACACAGTTTTACCTGCAAATTACACCATGCCTGCCTTTACTCTTCAGCCGCAGAGCATCAATGCCCTTTAGCTGGTACTCATTTTTCCGTCGCACGGAGGGTAGAAGGCTGAGTCAATTGGGGTGTTTGGTTACATACCGAGAAAAGTGCCGCCTCCGGGAGTCCAACCCGGACACAGTCACCCATCCCAGTACTAATCGGGCTCAGCATAGGTTAACCTGGTTTAAAGAGATCAACGACATTACCACTACGCCACGCCGCCACCACTAAACTGTCACCACAATTGGCGAGGCAAACTTCAATGACCACCCACACAATAACGTAGCTGCCTTTGATCTGCATTTACCCTACGACGTGATACTATTAAATATAATACCTTTGTCGACAGTGTCGGGTGATGAAAGCATAAAAAAGCATCACTTCAACAGCACTGTCAATAAAGTTTGAGAAACTGTTGCGTTTAAGTGCAGCTTTAAAGCTTAGTGTTTAGGTATCTGTATGCTATTATGCTTATTAAACCAGTGTGATTTAAGTTGTGGATATTTTTTTCAGTTTCAGTTAAGTTATCAGGCTAAATTTTCAGTTTTTCCATTTTTCCTGTTTCCGTTATCGGAATTAAATTCTATATGTTAACAGAATGAATCCGTTAACTTAAATCACACTGTAGCTATGGTCTGCGTAATAGCCAACATAATGCAAATGAACTGCACCACCGGAGCACATCGGCCAAAAACTGAAAATATTATGACGTACGCCTGCATATATATTGTATATGTGTAGGTGCGAGTCTGTCTACGTCATGTACACAGCGTCTCATCATACAATGTCGGCGATGGCTGTACAATGAAAACTGAAATAATATTTATTCAGTTTCAGCTGTTAACTTTTCAGATTCCGCTTTGTTCTCATTTTTTTCCGTTTCCGTTATTGTTAACGGAAGTAAATTCTACCCGTTAATGGAATGAATCAGTTTCCGTTACCATTACCTTGAATCACACTGTATTACACTGGATTAAACATAACAAACATTCTTACCACTCGTTTAAAAATGCAAACCTTTCCTTAAACAAACAGCAAATCAACTATAAAAACAACAATCATTTAATGCAAAATTAAGTCTAAAAATTTAATTGGCTAATATTAACGGACAGAGCAGAAATCCTTCATTATTGTTAAGTATTACTGCTAGCCCGAGTTCTGTATGTAACAATCGTAAATTTCTAAATCTGCAAATTTTTGCATTTATTGTTTTTACGTCATTATGGCAGCACTTAATGTGAAATGGACCTCAGAGGGCCTTCTGTGCTGACATAAAACTGGAACGTTTACTCGGTTCGTCAAGATCTGCAAGGTGCACATTCATCATCGCCAACGCAAGATTTCACACACCCACTACAAGCAGGTGGATGCAGGTGCAACAGTGACTATACACATGTAATGATTAAAAATACTACAAAGTGAAGGAGCAGGAAAAAAGTAGGTCATGAGTTTGTGTTTAAAATGTGGTTCTAATCGTGAAAGCGAGGGAGTATGTTTTTACCGGCGTTGGTTTGTGTGCCTGTCTGTCCGTGTGTCTGTCTGTGACCACTATAACTAAAAAGATTGTGGATGTGGACGGATTTGTACCAAATCTTATGGGAAGGTTCCTAGGAGGAAAGGTAAGACCAAGTTCTGTTTCATTATGATCGGTAGAGGGATGTGAAAGTAACAGTCAAAAAACTCCGTAAACCGGCGATTGTTTACATTTTATACTTCTAATAGTAGGTGTGGCAAGTGTTGCCAGATGCTGGCGACAAAAACCCCCAAATTTCGCTTTCGTGGGAAGTTGTACTCTCTCAGAGTACTTTCCATCTAGTTATATCGAGTTGTTCAAGCTATCTAAACTTCGACATCATTTTGTTCTATAATACATTACCTACTGTCCATTTCACACATGGCACACCAATTTGACTCAATGTGAAACAAGAATATGGACTTTCAACATGGATACCTTTGCCACCTTGATGGCCTGCTTTGACCTTGGCCTTTGACCTCTAGAATCTAATCAGGTCATCAGTAAGGGCTAGTGGCTATTCCCTGCAAGTTTCATTCAGATTGCTCAAGCTCTCCGTGAGATATCATGGTAATAAGATCTGTACAGACGAACGAACGCGACGGACGGGGACTGCCCAAAAACATAATGCTTTTGCAGACAATGTCGAGTGGCTAAACCATAAAAATTCAAACATGGAACAAGATAGAATAGAAACAATGGACAACACTAGCGGCAGCCGGTACTTGCAATTTTTTCCTGGCGACTGGTTTAGAACTCAAAATTTACACATTCACTAATGGCGGCAAATGTACATCCAGAACCGGAGTAAATGGACTGTCAGAACACCGTCACACACTGAGCATCAAAATGACGTTTATTCCGATGCTGCCAATGCTGCGCTGGACTCGGTTAGATCTTTCTCTTCTGCCGTCTGAGTTTCCGGCTCCTCAACTTGCTTGGCTTCTTCTGCCGCTGTGGAGATGTCTGGTGCCATAGAAACGTCGGCTGCTGGTAAAGTTGATGCTACGGCAGCGGTTGCCTCCGGACTGCTGGAGAGATCTGCCTCTGTCGTAGCTGGCTTCTCCTCCACTGTTTCTGGCTGTGACACCTCAGCCTCAGCAGCTTCCTTTATGTCTGCTTCGTGTTTGGTTTTGTCATCAGTGGCAGCGGGCGTTTCCACCGGTGGGTTTTCCGTCTCCTCCGCTTTGCCGTCTTCGTCCTTTGTTACAGCTTCCTCTTTGACCTCCTCAGCTACAGCCCGCTTCTTTCTGCCACGAGGTGTCGTCGACTTTCCCTAAACAAAAAGCACTTAGTCGTAATACCATACTAAATATTTCACAGGCAGAATTGCTACGTTAATGTATCCCCGTAAAAGACGACATAGTCGCTGAAAACTGAGCCAAGAATTAAAGTGGAAAATAATAAGCTTTCTTCCAGATTACACACATGCGAAAATGGCCGGTCGTAAAAGAGAAAGATATAAAATAGAGCCAAGAATTTTAGTACCCTTCATGCTGGAATTGAAATATGAAAGCAAAATCATTAAAAAACTATTAATGATTAAAGAAATATCTTCTTGGCTGCAAACTTTCAGTCCATCTAATCCAGGAGGCAAGACAGCATAACTACCACTACCAATATCATTAGCATATGGTACCAACAACCACTCCGCTGGATGCATGACTGCCATTAAGAGAAATCTGGGTGCCGATAAGTCTGCAAGCGTTACCTAAGCAAACTAAGCACTTAGCAATTAACAATTAATGATGTCTTGCTGTCCGAAGTGCTTAGATAGCAAACTAAGCAACAAAAGTTTCCGCTTAGATTTCGAAGAACTTGAGCATGCACAGTTGCTTCTGTCATGGCAGCGTATGTTGAGTTGGATGGTAAACATAATAAATAGGGTTGGTACCGATTAAATTTTTTTAGTCGATTAATCACCAAAAATTAACTTTGATTAATTGATTAATTTTCGAACAATTTTTTATCAATCAAGAACACCATGAAAATTGCAAAATTCAGTTTACTAACAGTAACACTGTTAGTAGAAAAACAAACAAGCAGTTCATCAGCAGTCATTTCAGTTCAGGCTTTAGCCAGTCACGCAGACAAACAAGTGATGTTACATTCTGTGGCAACAGCGCAGCACGTGTTCTGTTCACAATATACCCTGATAAACTAAACAAACGTTCACATGGGACAGATGTAGCCGGTACACACAGTACTGTCTTTACAAAACTAGCGAGAACAGGAAAACGATGGCTATTCACTTTCAACCAGGTAAGTGGATTGTCTGTTTCTGGAACTGGATCCTCATCTAGGTAGCAAGCCAAGTCAGCAAACCGGAAATGCGAGAATTAATGGTGTTAGTGATGTTACGACAGCTAAAAACTGTATGAATTATAATCGATCAAAAAATTAACCGAACAATTTTTTTAATGATTAATCGATTTATTAATCGTTAATTTCCGCAGCCCTAAAAATAAATAATTTATTAACTGTTGTTTTACAACGTATGTTGTACAAGAACAGTAAAGTACACTTACAAGTTGGTTAAAGTATTTGTTTACAAAACTTTTACTGCTAAGTCATGGAATATTAATTATCTAAGCGCTTTCATTGCTAGTTTCTGCTAAGTGAAAGCTAAGCGCTTTACCGAAGCACTGCTAACTTAACGCAGCCCTAGTCGACAATAAACAATAGCATGACTTTAACAACTTAACTATCATAAGTCATGAGACTACTGCTGACTCACAGGACTGGCTTTCTTTGGTGGAGTCTCTTTTGGCTCTGGCCGCTTTCTCAGTCGTCGACCTTCCGAGGCGTCCAGTTCCCCATATGCGGCACGTGCTACAACAGGTCACAGCGTCTCTACCAATGCGTCATAAGGTAACGTCACATAATTCATATGGCTACAAAATCAGAATCACTAGATGTCAAAACTGATTTGTAAACAGATTTGATTAGCAAAAGCAACTGTGAGTATCTTTATTTTTCACCTTGGATGGTAGCACAGTAAAACACACAGCATTACAATAAGCCACATGAAAAAACATAAAACGCAATATATAGAGCACATCAACCAAGAAAATATATATAGAGCAATCCACTTACCTGGTTGAAAGTGAATAGCCATCGTTTTCCTGTTCTCGCTAGTTTTGTAAAGACCAAATAGAGAATATATAGAGCATATCAACAAAGAAAAACTATAAAAAGCAAATCAAACTATAAAAAGCTGTACTGAGCTGTCAGTTATCGCTAGGCAGCATGTAATACTATGCAATTTTGATTATCCAATGCTATGTGACCTAATGTGACCTAGCATCAGAGGCCATGCCGCCATGCCAGGAAAAACTATAGTGCATTAGCAGTCAACCGATCTCAGAAGCTGCCTAGAAGTTATGTGACACACTAACATCGTTTGCAATAGTTTGTTTAGGCCTAAATTAGAATGAGAATTAGAAAGTACACTTGTATAGCCCATTAAACGAGAAGAGAATGCATAATCTGCTCGAATAACAAACGTATTTAGAGTCTTTGAAGAGGCTATAGATGTCGATTTGAACGACGATTTCCACACATTTTCAGCCAGTAAGTTCCAGGCTCGTTCAGCAGCCACCTCTGTACTGCAGTGTCAAAAGCAACAAATCATATATATTAGAAAAAAAGCACTTACCCTCAGCTATAATGTCCGTGTCACATCTGTTCCTCTGGCCGCCACTCCGTCGCTTTTTTTGTACCGATGCGTCCTTCATACAAATACGTCAATTCTGAACTTAGCAATGCATATTATGCTTGGTCAAATATAAGTAAAACACAAAATTTGAGTACTAATTTTTTTTCCCAACAACTTGATGGCGAAGTCATTAGCACAAGTTCTATCATTCAATAAATTAGCTCATGTGGGACTGATGGTCGACACTTCACAACTGACGTTTCTGCCAACTTCAAAGTCACATAACACAGAAACTAGGACAAATATCAAAAATGTGACCCAATCAACTTTAGATATTGTGCCCTAGTTTAAGAATCAGTGGTCACTGGTCAGTTCTCAGTTGCCAGCTCCCAATGTAGATGGCAGAGGAGATAGCTTTTGAAAATGGAAGGATTTCCAACTTTCAAGGGCTCGTGACCTTGACCTTGGATCGAGTCATACTGCATACCGTCGTGCATCAGTCATTGACCTCCACCTACATGCCAAATTTCATTAAAATCAAAGAACATTTTTGTGGACGGACGGATGGACATTTCAGATCCACTTTATTAGGTCGACTCTGAGTCGACCTAAAAATGTGACGGACAATAAAAACAAAAACACCCAATTTATCTACTCCCTGGCAGTGCGCGAAGTCTAAGCCTCACTAGACTTGGGATGGTGATAGAGTATGTCCATATCATTTTTGCACTATTTGGATACAAATGCAAATTGGCTAAACATTAATGTCCAGTACACTAAATATGGATAGATAATAATTCTTTCCATATTTACCAGTTTCAACGTCATCATATCAATATGGAATGGTAACATCAATTACACACAAATCTCAGTTATCTTACACTGAAATTTGACATACATTTTCTGAGCACCACATAGTTCAAAACAAAACAGAGGACAAAAAAGCGCATTTTAATTTTCCAAACCTCTCCTTCATCCAACTTTGCTTTCTTCTCAGTGGGAGCATCTGTATCATCAGCATCATTTTGATCAGTCTGCCCGTCTCCTTTTGGCTGCAAGATACAACATTAACAACATTCTTCACATATAATTAATTAATTTGTAGTGATGGCACGATACATCGTATCGTATCGAATATCGCGATATTGAAGGCGTATCGCATCGTATCAAATATCGCTATAATTCCCTCTCAAACGATTCGATATTTCGCACTACTCTACTAACGCGCGTTGTCCGTCGCCGGCGCTCGCCGCGCTATCGGCATCACCAACAAAGAGAGAGCGACGTGACAGGCGGCGAGTAATTAGTGTCACATTCACATTCCAAGGCACGCGGATGCATTCAACTGAAGCGGACGTACCCACTGCCGGTAATTGCCCGGTGTGGGGCGGCGGACGTTTATTTAATCATCCTCTCCCGTCCACTTTGAAGGCCGTCGCCGGTTCATTTAGGCCTATGCTGTCACTAGGCCTATATCTTTTTGTCTTACTGTTGCTGATGTATCATCAGATCGTTGGATCTATAATGACACAAAGTCTGACTCCACTCCAATACTCAGTAGTATGTTTTAAAAATGCATACCTACGCCTACTGTTAATTAAATAAAATATCCGTCATCCTAATGCCAGGCCTACCAGTTGTCAATCAGTCCGAATGCTATCACGCTGGTCCGCACATCAATGCGGGAGTCAACATCAAACAGTTTTACCAGAATACAGCGACTTTACTGAAGCCGTCAATTATCTCTGATCACGTAAACTAAACAGCGTGCAACGTGTCAAATATCGGCAGGACATCGCCGCCACCAAACGAGAATAATCAGCGCGGCGGTACATTAAAAGTCGAATGTGCCGGCCGCCTCTCTCTACGCGGGTGGTCTCTGGTAATCCGCGTGGGAA
>Ga0209780_1001837_pt1 | contig 14522 bp, 12 predicted proteins | sample WorMetexBAHAMAS2_FD_187384 | JGI IMG/M metagenome (GOLD analysis project Ga0209780, IMG submission 187384) | Marine gutless worms symbiont microbial communities from Max Planck institute for Marine Microbiology, Germany - Inanidrilus exumae... | ecosystem: Host-associated > Annelida > Digestive... | reverse complement strand
CGTTGGACATTGTCGAAAGAATCGTTCGACTTGTAGCATTCGACAATGTTGCTGTTGTACGGGACGGGGCTTGACTGCGTCGTGACAACGCAGCGTGTTTGCGGCGTGCGTACAGCAAGTACGATCTGTCGACGCAGCCAGCCGAAGACGACGAAGACTACATTGACACTGGCGCCGCCCAGCTACAGTTCTACTCTTCTCTCGTCGACCTACTCGGCCGTTGTGCCCCCGAGGCCGAGGCCATCAAGGCCGGTCGAAGCGACTCGCTCCGAGCTCGAGCCATTCTCCGCAGTCTCGTGTCGCTCGAGGACCTCGAAGGCGCGCTCGGACTGCGCTTCATTCTGCCCGTCAAGAAGATGGAACAGGTGCGTCAAACCCGGCGACAGAGTTCATCGGCCGATCCGGCACGTTAGAAATCATCGTTCGTTCACCCAATTTTCTGCTTCTTCTCCATTTTGGCGTGTTAGCTTACGATACGATATGGTACGAGATGGTATTTTTTCGTGTGCTCGAAAGCTGACGAAAGGGTCAACTTATTCTAGCGCACAGCGCCAAAATAACGGGAAACATAAAGAAACTAAAAACAAAAACCGGGTAGCTCAGAAGAAACGGTCCGGGTGATAGTTCGTGAAGACAGTTTAGGGAGGGGAAGTGAAACTACGGGGTACGCCAGTCGACTAATGATCTGGCTCTTACAGGTTCAGTCTGCGGCTGACGCACTGTCACTCAGCGAACAGTTAAAGTTGGTACCGGCCAATGACGATGACGCTGTGAAGCTGGGAAGGTAACCGTGGGCCTGGCAAAAAGTAATGGCAGTTTACTGCCGGGTTTATGACTAACGTCATGCACCTGTATACTGCCTGCCTCGCAAACTATAGATTAGCACCCGCCCTTAGTACTATGGGCGTAGTAAAATTACCTTTATCTTTCCCATTTTCTGCCGTAGTCTTTCCACCCTCCATTTCACCCTACATTCGCGCCCTTCCCTTTCCTTATTTCACCCGTTTACGCTCTCCTTCCTCCCCTCCTTTTCCTTCCATTCCCATGTCTTTTTAATCCTCGAAATCCTGTCTCGAAGAGTGCAGTTAAGTTCTGGCGGAATCCTGCGGCCGGATGTCTTTTATGCTGAAAATCACGAACAAGTCTGATTTTACTGATGACTGACAGATATTGTACTTGCATATCAGTAGAGTAGTGCACTGGAAAATGGCACCATCTTTTGCCAAGTTCGGGGGCATAGCCGCCTTGGCCCCCTAAATTGTCTGTGAGAGAGATGGAACCGAATCTCCGGGTCGCAGGTCACATGGTCAAACAAGTGAACAATTTAGGCCGGGTCTTGTTGAAACAGTGCAATATAATTAACCGAATTTATGTCGAACAACTCACACGCTGCGATATGGCACATGATGCTGTCATGCAATTCAACCTCGGGGTGGAAGAAGTCCCTCTTTCTTTCTCAGGGCAGGAGTTGTCAGAGTTCAGGGTGGGAGTTCTCCCGCCCTTATGGGGCGTAGAAAGGGCATAGAAAAATCCATGGGACTTAAAGCTGTAGCTCGATGGTTATATCACACCTGTGTGATATTGGGCAGGTGGTACGTGAGGATGGAGAGACAGAGATGGTTGCCAGCGCGACGGTCACTGCTGGCCTGTCTCCGCAACACAAAGCCGCCGTCGTTCTATTCCTTGAACGCGTCTACGGCGTTCAGGACCAGATCACCTTCTATCGGATGCTCGAAAACGCATTTCTCCCTGACCTCCGTGCTGCCACCACGCTGGAAGAGGTAAGTCCATCTCTCGTCGAAATTGTTGTTGTTGTTGTTAAGGACATTTGTAAAGCGGATGATCGCCTAAAAGGCCACAAATGCGCTTAATGTTTGCCACTTATTTATTACCGACCACTCGAGACTTCACATTGCCATCCCATTTCCTCCCGTTTCCATGCAATGAGTTCCCATTTCCTGTTCCTAAGTTTGAAACTTATTCCCATTCCCATATTATTCCTATGGGCTTTTCGTCAACGGGAATTGATTCCCATTGGAATAAAAGTCATTCCCATTTCCATATAGGTAGTTCCCATACCCATTCATTGTCATTCCCATTCTTTAACTTGTATGGCAAGCTGGGAAGGTAAGCGACGGTTCGGCATCGCACTGGATGGCGTTCGGTTGTAGAACTCGATGGGCGACTGTGACATGGCGCTGGCTCTCAACCGCTACCTGTGCAACGCCGTTCTGCCGTTACTTACTAACAACTCTCACTTCTTTCAGGATGCCGACTACGCATCGCACTTGCTCGACCAGACGCTGCACACCGCCTACCAGCTGTCCAAGTGCCGCTCGCTCACCAAGAACCAGAGGGACGTCGTCTCCGACTTCCTTGTCGCACTCACAGGGTACGCCGACCCACCTCTGACAGACACCGTGTTTCAACACAGTGGGCCCCCGTTTTATTTTTGCACCAACTTTGTCGGCCAGCCGTATTGTCGGTGTCGGGACGAAATAGACGCTGGCCGCGTCGCATGCTGTCCCTGGTGAGTCACGGTGAGTATGCCGACGGGACAGACAAACAGACGGACGGACGGACGGACGCCAGACCGTTACATTACGCTTTCCGCTAGACGCCGCCGGCGAAATAACTCAATCAAAAACGAGACGCAGTCGGAGACGGAAGACTTCGCCCCGGTGACGCCACTTGGCGAGCTTGACATATTTTCAGGACAGGTACACGTGGGTGGGCATGATTAATTCGATCTTCTTTTCGCGATCACTCAAGGGACGTTGCTATGGTAACCGATTTTTGGCGCGAATCGGCGAAAATTGGCATAGCTCACCATCATTCAATGCGCTGGCATTCCACAACGGATGGGAAGATGGCGACGTGGATGCGCGCGTTAACACCGCCAATGACCCATCTACGCTTGACAAAACTTTGATGAAGTTTAGTCCAATAACCCCTGAGTTTTGCGGGCGAGTTTGCGCCGGCGGGCTCACGCTGGGCTTTGCCACGCATCTAGTTTTACTGTATTGTATTGTTGAATGTGACGTGCAGACAGCTGAGGCCGCCAATGATGACGAGCCTGCTGCGGAAGCTGGTGATTGACGTTCCGGCACTGACCGAGAACACCATCACCCCACTCCGGGTCAGTCGCGTCACCTTACCTGCCGCCGTACCGCGCATCGACTCGTACCGTACCCACAACAACTCGTAACTCTAACCCTAACCCTTACTACAACCCTCCTCTTAACCCTTTGCAGCGCGTGGCAGTTATATTACTGGTAAACAGATCAACGTAAACAGTTTCACAATTTGCTTACTTATTTTGTGAAGGAGGGCCGCGAAAGGTGAAAAGTGACGCAGAAGCCATGTTTACTGCGCAATTTATTGCAGTTGCAACACGCCTAGTTGCATACGACGATTGAATCGCGCGATAAAGTTGTAAGACATGTCGCGTGGGATAAAAATTGCAGATTTTTTGCGTGGTGGACTTTAATCGCTATGCAATCCCCCAGGCTCATGCCCAACGCAGATGGTTAACTTCTGGTCATGTTTTGAACGCAAGTTTGCATGGTTTACGACTTTACGTGGATGCAACTTCCGCAGCTGTTGTATTCGAGATGTATTCGAATAAAAGTGGCCGTCACCAGTTCATCGCGCGCTAATGCCGTCATCTGTTACATACTGACTTATTTGCGGCATTTCTCGCTGACTTCAGCCGCGTTTTTCGTGGGCAGCCAGGGTTCGGTTGATTAAACAGAAGGCCCCACCCACATACTACCATATTTGGACTTTAAACGTAGAACTGGGTCAACCGCAACCAGGATTTGCCAATCAGAGTTTAGCGTTGGGTGTTTGTTGTGACTTGAGGCAACCGGTTGTTGACGAAAAACGCAGCTTGCTGTCTGATGTTTGATGCACTTAAACGAAATCACTGCTGAAACATTTGTGCGTTTAGAATCGCCTTACACTCTTTAGGTAGACTCTTCAACAGAGTCGACCTAATAAAGCCGGTCTCAATGTCCGTCCGTCCGTCCGTCCACAAAAAGTGTCTTTGAATTAAATGAAATTTGGCATGTGGGTAGATGTCGATGAGTGATGCACGACGGTATGCAGTATGGCCCGACCCAAGGTCAAGGTCAAGGTCACGAGCTCTTTAAAGTTGGTAGTCCAGCCATTTTCAAAAGCTATCTCCGCCATTTACAATGGGAGCTGGCAACTGACCACGGATTCTTAAACTAGGGCACGATATCTAAATTTGATCAGGCCGGATTTGTGATATTCGGCCTAGTGTTTGTGTCACGTGACTTCGAAGTTGGCAGAAACGTCAGTTCTGAAGAGTCGACCGTCCGTCCCGTATGGGGCTAGTTTATTATGTAATAATAATAATAATAATACAACATTTGTATAGCGCCATAGTGTTCTATGCGGGATGCAGAGGCGCTTAAACAGATGAGATATCGTTATAGGCGCGTTATATATTCACAGCCAGACTCCGGCTTTGCTTGACCTCTTATAGTTACTATATTTAGACGATAATTATGCAAATAGATATACCAAAACCGGGATTTGCTAACCAGCGGTTGAAATTTGAAAGTGGTTAAAGGTTGGTTACCATGGTTACATGTGACACGTCCCGGATGTTGACGTTGTTTGTTTTGGTTTGGTTAGCCAGTGTCCGATTGGTCGTTCTACATCGAACGATTGGTTGCATGACGTCACGGTTGGCCAATTGGAGTCTGGTTATGCATATAAAACGCCGCCATTATGTTCGCTTTAAGCCCCGTCCACACCGGCAACATTGTCGTAGCAACGTTCAACTTTGTTGCCAAAAACGGCAACAATGTCGATCGAGTTTTTCGTGATATTTTGTCCCATCGACAAAGTCGAAACAAATTGAACATGTTCAATGTGTTTCGACTTTGTCGAAAGGACGAAATGTCGTTTGACATTGTCGCCAAAACGGCAACATGATTGCCCAAAACGGCAACATTGTTGCCACAAAAGGCAACATGAAGCCACATTCGACTATGCCGAAAGAATCGTTCAAGTTGTAGCATTCGACAATGTTGCTTCGACGTTGTTGCTGGTGTGGACGTGGCTTAAGTGTATAGGTGATTAGTAGTGTCTTCGCGGCGTTTTCACGCTGTTGTTTAGACGACAGCAGGAGCATCCGCCCGGTAAAAATCTTTCTCTGACAACTCTCGGATGTGTTGGCTGAAGAGCTTCAATGAAGCCGCACTTACTCGCAGTGACCACGAAAGATTCCCCGGTGAAACAAAACGGGAAAATACGATAGAAAGTGCTGAAGTGATTTTTGCGTGAATCGAACTTTTCGGCAGTGACAGTCATATGCAGTTGAGTTTGCAGTGCCTTCTGAAACTAATTTTCTGCTTACCCACATCTCCGATTTCCGTAGATATTGCTTCGAGTTTTCTTAAGCATGTTATGTTCCCCTCCTTATTATGTTACCGCCACACCGCGGTGATCTGCTTTCGTGTTGTACTGTTGAAGCGAATCACAGTCATTTAGAACAGAGATCACTTTTGGTCGCTAATAACATAAATTATTTCTAAAAATATCATCTCCGATGATTTGACCGATTATTCTGCCACTGCAACTGACAGTCGTGTGTTGAAATAATAGACATTTGCACCTTTTGTGTGTTGCAGCTTTTATGCTGTTACCTGCCCTTTAAGCTAAACAAATGTGAATTCCAGAAGTGGTATAAAGTGATCATATTTTTTCATGGCTTTGCTTTTGAGGCAATCTAGTACATAGGTGCCAAGTACAAGACGCTCAAGTTCTCAATGAACTAGAATGTATGGAAGAATTGTTGACTTAACTTTTCATCCGTTTCATACTAGAGCTTTTGTTCGATACGTGTCGTGGAAGCTGGCTGGTGAAATTTATTAACATTTTGTGTGTTAAATGTCAAGGGGGTGATCAACACCGTTCTCGAGGTAAACGAAACTTGATTCCGTGCGGTAGACTTCGACAGACGTAGGCATGGCATACTAGCTCAGGGTGGCGCAAAACTTTACAGCCGAAAGAAAGTTCAAATCGATATTTTTATTGACAGAAATAAAAAGTGGTCAAAGAATTTTGATGAAAAGCCGTATGGCTTGGCTTGTTGTTGAAGACTGAACGATCGTATTTGTTGCATGCCGATATTGATGGTTCAATTAATTATCCTTTTGCTGCGTACACCGTAGCAGAGACTTCCGATGCTTTTTAGTAGGCGGGTCAGTCCCCACAAAATTGCCTTTTCAGTGGAGGAATCTCGACCCCATCTATTACATGGTTCCTATAGACACACCCGAGTCATCCACAAACGAAATCTCGATCGGTTCAGCCGTTTTTGCAGGGCTCACGAACGTGACCAACAGACAGACAGGCACACAAAGAGACACACAGACCACGCTACTCCGTCTGTAGCAATAGGCCGCGTTTATCTATTGCTGCGAGTTGGCCTAAAAAGATTAAAAATGACAGTGACAGTTCACAGTGTTCTATACTCATCATGCAAAAGTGATATAGACATTTATTGTCAAAATATGTTGAGCCAATTTATGGTTGGTTAGTGTAATGACAATCAGGGGCATTGCCAATTTTTCGCATCCCATTTATTTTCCTAACACAACATTCTAGTCGCACATGTATCCTTATAAGACGCCATTGCTGAAGAACACCTTGATATTATCATATGAAAATATTTATGCGCCACAAAAATAACGGCAGTTGAATATACAAGAACATAAATAAGCAAAATAAGCAAGTGCAGTACGTACAGTGAATAGTATCACCAATATGTAGCAGTTTATGTAATCCAAAGTAATTCAGCAAATTCCGGCAGGTTCTAATCCTTATAGTGAAGACATTGTTTCCGTTATTTATCATTTTTCTAGGTAACTAAATGCCAAAATATACACTACACTTCACATTTATCTTCGGTTCGGAGATCGTTCGTTATTTGCTGACTAAGATCACCGGATAATCATAAATGTTATATAATAATTATCTGGCTCCTTACGACGGTAATATCAAAGTATGTAAATTATACACGGTATGACTAATTGCAAATTTATTTATGGGGTGTAAATTTTTGAGCCACTCTGTATCTGTGCTTTAAATGGTGTGTGATAAAAAAGAATTTTAGTTGGAATAGAGTACAGCTGTTAGGTAGTCGCATTATCTCACATTGTATGTAAGTTTTTATTTTATTTATTTTATATATTCATTTATTAGTTACGGATATTTATTTAATTAGGCGTCATTAATTTATCCATCCATCCGTCGAGCCACAGCGCAAGTTATTGATACTCATTTATTATTTTTTCATTTATGCCGACAAAATAAATTTCAGCGAATTGCAGTTGTTAAGAAAGGTCATCAATCGCTTATTTTGTTTATTTTTGCTATATTTTATAGCTCCAATATTATGACATGATTTGGAGTTTTTAAACTTAGTCGTGCATGGACGTAGCTGTCCAGCGGGTTCTAGGGTCGTGACACCCCGTCCCCGGCCATCAAAGGGCGACTTGTGAGCTTTTTATAGATGCTATGAAAATGTTTTGACCCCTTCCTCTGCACATCGCAGTATGAATCGTAAATGCTTAAACCTTTCACCAAAGTCCGTCCTGATAACGCTAATTCACAAAACATCGTCAGCTTTTGGGGGACTTTATTCCCCAGACCCTGTACCGGGGCTTTGCCCCTGGATCTCACTGGGAAACATCCGTTCCCTATACTGGACCCCCAGATAGCAAAACCGCCCTCGCCCCTGCAGTTGTAACTTAGACACAACTAGATGCGTGGCAAAGCTCAGCATAAGTCCGCCCAACGCGCAGCCTTGCCGTATTTTACCGGAAGTGGATTTTGACCATTGCACGACCTCCGCAGTCCCACGATGCATCAGCCTGCCAAGTTTCAGCGCAATCGAACTATGCGTGGTTGAGTTATTGCGATTTTACTGATTTTTCGCCCCTGAGGGGGCCTGAACTCCACCACGGATCTCGGAGAGGGGTGGTAGGAACTCTACCAAATTTTTCGTAGACATAGACCCATCATCGGTCCTACACGCTATTAAATGGATTTAAGAAATATTGCTTCGTTTCGAAACTACGACCAAAAATGTTAAGAAATCGAGCAAAAATCGAGCCAATTTTGATGTTTTTGACCCCTGCAAAAATTATGGGAGGGTTGGGCGAAATTCTCGCGGTGCGTTATCGAGTTCGACCTAGGTCCTAACATGTGGTATAACTTTTATGGCGTTCTTCTTGATAGCCTCGGAGATTAGAGGTGCGTTTTTTTAAGGTTTATGCGAAAAAAAGAAATAGGACAGCTGCAAATACTAAGGCAGCCCGACTACTAACGTACGTCAGGCGGCCTAATGACCCAGAGATGGTCTGTCCCTCTATATGTGCTCTATATATGTGTTATTGTATTTTTAACCTTTGTAAAATAGCAAGTAGGTTAGAAGCTTGCAGCTGAGTAGGTGCAAACTGGCCGATAACCACGTGGTGCAAATGCAGTCCAGTGATTAGTCATTAGTTGCATGAAGGTGATTTGTCGATCGACTCCTCATTTAGTGAATAATATTTGATTTTATTTTCGCTTGTTAAACAAGCCTGCAATCGTACACAACAACTTCGCACCCCGGTGCAGCCACTCGACGAACTCGACGACACATAAGCGTCGTCTTTGATTCTGTCCCATTCTCTCCATTATGTGAAAACACGACGTAGTCCACAAAACCGGAAGTATATACAACGTTACCCATTGCGTTTCCGTCAGAAGAGAACCGAGCAATGGCCGCAGATATACGTACAGAAAATTTGGTGAAATTTGGGCATATGGTTTTTGAGATATGTGAGCGGACAGACAGACAAACAAACAGACAAACACACCGGTAGACATACAGACACATACAGACACACAGACACGTTGATCGCAATAATTACTGTACATAGCGAACTCGACTTTGTTAGGTCAGATGTAGAGAGATTTTACAAATTATTCTTCGGCTCTTTTTATTTACCGACGTTAAACTGCTTTTTAATTTTTAGTTACTTTTTATTTTGTGCATGGCTAGATTAGAATCTGGTAGCTTTAAGTTCATATTAACCTAGTCCTGATGTGTTGTGGTATTCACACTCGATGCTACTCGACTGACACCGCTAGGTATTTTTTAAAATAATGTTTGTAATTAACGCTGACTTTCCGTTCCAGATAAACTTCATTTTGTTTCTTTTGTTTCTGAGCACATTACACATTTTCTGCTGCATTTAGTGTCAAATGTTTATTTAATTTTACCGAATTTTTAGATGCTCTGATATGCAGAAATCGATTATAGTATGGCTGTAACAGCCAGTTTTGTTCAACGTAAGCTTCATGATGATGATGATGAGGACTATGATGATGATATGTTTGACTATAATCTTTTTTCTATCGCTTTGTAGCTACCCACGCCGACGGTAATGACGTGGGTACGGTTTTAGCTGTGATCATGTGTGTCTGTTTGTTTGTTTGTTTGTCTGTGTTTTCACGCAATATCTCAAAAACCAATGAAGCTATGACAACCAAACTAGACGTTGACATGGTCCGCCACGAGTCTTGGATATCCATTTATTTTGGGGTCAAAAGGTCAAAGGTCAAGGTCAAGACGACAGCGGTCGAGTCGCTGACAAGACGATATCTTGGTCGCGACACTTAAATGATTACGGCGCCATATAAATGTTTTACTTACTTACTTACTTACTTAATACGCATGAATAATGAATGAATGAATCAATTAATCAATTATGAAATGAAATTTTTCGTGGCCTAAGTGGCGCAGCCACTGCACGAACCGCCAATTGAGAATGTCGGCAGATAATGCCCGGGTATGATTGTTAAAATTTAAAAAAATGCTTTAACAGATGCCGGAAAGTTAATAGTGAATTAGCAAAAGTGACGTGAGTAGGCAGTCTCTTTCAGGTGTGTGGAGCAGCTTACACGAACGCTCGGCTGCCGACTGTTGAGATTTTGACTGGTGGTTCACAAGGCGGTTGGAAGTTGGAGCTACTCGAACGCAATGTAGCGGCGTTGCTGATTGGTGCGTAGGTTCTGGTGAACCACTATGAACGATGCGGTCGTTACTATGGTAGCGGAGGCTGGGGCTCGCACGGCTCAGCAACAGAGGAAGAGAAACGGCTTACGATGATGCTGTTTAGCGGAATATTCGACTCACTTGCTCAGCGCGTGAGTAGCCTACACCGTTATCTCCGTCTGTAACTGCACCAACCACCTCTCGGTTTTTCACTACTAAGCCACGAGATTGGCTGGGAAGAACGTCTCCGAAATTACATAGTGTGTGTCGTGTAGGACGTAATACCTTAACTTGATCAGCCGACCACCTCTTGGACTGTGCAAATTGCCGGTGCATTATTTCCGCGAGATTGCTACTCTGATCGAGACATTTATTATTAGGTCGACTCCTCCGAGTCGACCTATTAAAGTGGGTCTCAAATGTCCGTCCGCCCGTCCGTACGTCCGTCCGTCCACAAAACTTTTCTTCGACTTTAATGAAATTTGGTAAGTAGGTAGAGGTCGATGAGTGATGCATGACGGTATGCAGTATGACCCGATCGAAGGTCAAAGTCAAGGTCACGAGCCCTTGAAAGTCGGAAATTCGGCCATTTTCAAAGGCTATTTTCCATCCCCCCATTTACAATGGGGGCTGGCAAATGACCGCGAATTCTTAACTAAGGGCACAATATCTACAGCTTGCCGGGGCCGGATTTTCGATTTTTTATCCTAGTTTTTGTGTCACGTGACCTTGAAGTTGGCAGTAAGTAGGAGTCGACCGCCAGTCCTATACGGGCAAATTTGTAATAACAATAATAATAATAATAGTAATTGTCTGCCAATGTTTTTCACTGGGCAGGAAACCCCCAAAATTACTATTTTCCGTGGGAGATCTCGATCCCATCTAATACATGGTCATTGGGTGCACTTTAGTCAATCCCCCTAATCGTCATCTCAATGGGTTCAACCGTTTTTGCAGGGCTCACGAACGTAACCAGCGAACAAACAGAGCACGCTACTCCATCTGTAGCAATAGGCCGCATCGTATGCACTGTATGCACTGAATACGATACGATACGATACGGTAGATTAACGTGCGATCAAAAGCTGACGAGATGGCCAGCTTATTCTAGCGCACAACCCAAAAACGAAAAAATAAGGGAAAAAATAAAAAAAATACGTGCGATGCGACTTAATGATGATGATGATGATGGTGATGATACTGTGGTAGGGCTATGACCCGGAGCTGTTTTCGAAGGCGCTGCCTTGTCTGTCGGCGATCGGCTGCGCCCTGTCGCCTGACTATTCACTAAGCAATCAAGACGACGGCTATTACAACCGCTGTGTGGCCGAGGCCAGCTGGACCTACGACCCTGCGCCCGTCGACACTTCCAAGTATGTTTCTCTCACATACGCCCGAACTCCATTTGTTTCGCTTTCGCCCCCCCGACAGTGTCTGCGAACGCATTGTTTTCAGGCTGTCCCATTGGAACGTACGTTCGTCCATCCGTTCGTCCGGACAGATCTTGTTACCACGATAACTCATGAACGGCTTGAACGGTTTTGATAGACTTACCGGGAATATTCACGAGGCTCCCAGGGCCGGATCATGGTCCCTCCGGGCCATGAGGATTGAAGGCGACTGAAGGCCCCTCGTACATAGCAGTGGCTTTTTTTCCAGACCATGGAAAAGCTCAGTTCAGTTCAGTGAGTTTTAGAGTGGTCTAAGTGATAATCATCACCACAAGGACCACTATAGTGTCAAATGTACAGTTAGATGACAATATCAGGATATGACTGCTGAAAGAGGAAGGGTTTAAGTCGGCGCCGGAAACTTGAAAATGTCGGCGCCGAAACAACTTCTTCGGGCAGCTCATTCCGGATCCGAGGTCCAGAAACGTTGAATGCCCGACTACGTACGTACATACGTCAAAAGTTCATTTATACCAGGTCAAACGTTCAAATTGTCGACTAAGGCATCAGATTTCAAGAATTTTAAAAGACCGAAAAATTTTCTCTCTAGAAATTTCGGGGTCCAAAGTGATGCTAGTCCTACTTTGTAAATTTTCGTTGTACCGGGCGGTCCGGGCCCTTATCGGGGACCCGGACCCTGAGGCTTCAGCCTCACCAGCCTCATGGATGATCCGGCCCTGGAGACTCCACTGATGATCGGGTTAGATTCTGGAGCTCAGAGGTCAAAGTCAAGGTCACAGCAGGCCGTCGTGGTGGCGAAGGCATCCACGTCGATGCTGCAGAGACTAAGGCTATCTTCTAGTTTCATTTGCTATGTATTTATTGTAGCTGTACAACAAATCCACAACAAATCGAACTAAGTGGAGTCCGAACTTTACCGCGGCATTTTCCGCAATAATTTCTGCAAACTCAGTGCGCAATCATTCCGGCTCTTATCTGACATAGACTTTTGCTGTGATGGTTCATTCACTTTGACCCTACCGAAGGTCAAGGTCAAGGTCACAGGTCAGAAACGGTCACGAGAGGGCAAAAATTTACAGGAGGAAGACATCTTTGGCTGTGCGTACAATGCACGTTACGAGGCGAGACAAAGGTACCGTCGACTGATAAAAAGCAGACTTGAATTTGAAACTAAATAAGTAAAAGCTTCAGGTATGTTCTGTGTTTCTCAAGTCTTTTCGTTTTAGAGTGGTCCGTGTGACCTTGGGGGAGGGCTGTCTAGCTGAAAAATTATTTTAACAGTGATATATTATGACTTTAAAGAGACAGCCGGTAAACACGTGTGAAAAAAACTATTTTTGCTGACTACTTGCTTACTTTTTATTCACGCGGACGGCAGTCACGGAAGTAGAATATTTACCGGAGTTGTCTGTCTGTTTGTCTGTCGGTTTTTCTGCAGCTATCTCATAAACGATGGAGCTAGGATCGCTAAACTTCACAAAGAAATGTTTCACGATGAGTCCTCGAAATCCATTTATTTTTTGGATTAAACGGTCAAAGAGGCACACAAAAAACAGTACCGGTGTACGTTTTTGCACTCGTGAGTCGTAACGCCGCCACATTTCTAACTCGACCAATGAGAGTAGGGGGGGGGGCAGAATTCCTCTATATACACTACTCTCGTGTATGTGCTGGCTTCTTTTGTTTTTGCTTATAAGTTTAGTGTGATTCGATTTTACTCAATTTCTGCGTTGTTTAGGGTGCATTTGACTGACGATCTCTCTCGCATCGTCCTCGATTTCGCAGAGCATTATCACGACTCATGGTCGTTGACAAAGGTCGGTGTATTCATGTCATTTTTATTTTACAAAATATCGCGTTTCGTTTCTTGGCCACCGGGTATACATACGACCGGGTATACCCGCCCACGGCGTATACCGGTCGCTTCTTGCAATGACTTTTCTCCGGAGTCGCAAATCGCCATAAATTAATTACCATTTGTTCGCAAACTAAGGTCGTTACAACTATAGTTTTAAAGCCATGCGACCTCAAAAACTATTGCCGCTAGTAACGACTGGCCATCTGGGCGTGAATAGGCATTATTATGTTCTTGAAATTCATTGCAATTTGACCCGGTTGCTTATCTGAGCAGTGGCCGAGTTTCTGTAGCATTTAGTTGCGAATTAGCAGAAACCGGAACCAAAAAACAAGCTGCCACGTGGTACTGCTTTTAAGTTGGGATCGGATTGTCTTAATAAACGATGTTCGGCGACACTGTTCTGTTGGCCGTAGCTTCACCAAATGTTGATTGATTTTCAGGATTTCATCAACGTGAAACAAAACATTAAATTCGTACGAGAGTCATCTTTAAAGCACCCGCCACACTTCAAAAAGTGTACTTGGTACCTTTTTGACGTGGCCAGTTGCGGTGTTTTGCGTCACCTTGTGTTTTCGACTTTCGAAGTATGCAGAGTGCTTGAGCTCCGGCGTTTGAGTGACGACATGGCCGCTTGTTTCAGATGGAGTCTGGCTGGACGTTCGGACAAGTTTATGACGTGGACAAGAAGCAACATCAGAACCTCAGAAGCTTCCAGTCGCTTCCGAATGTCGTGAGCAACTGCTGTCACGCGTATCTGTAGTCAGTGCTGGGTTCAATTAGATGAAAATACAGTTAATTACAATTAGAATTAACTGGTGTCTGTGTGCACTGTTACCCACGCCGACTGAGTCTGTGTGTCTGTGTGTCTGTGTGTCTGTGTGTCAGTGTGTCTGTGTGTCTGTGTGTGCACTGTTACCCACGCCGACTGAGTCTGTGTGTCTGTGTGTCTGTTTTCTACAAAACCGTTGCAGCTAGAATCACAGAATATGACACAAATTTTCCAAGATGAGTCCTGTAAACCTGTTGATTTGGGGTCAAAGGTCAAGGTTCCGAGTAAAAAAACCGCTGCCGGCGTGGGTCTTGGCACTCTAGTGAGTTCTGGCTTCTTCTCGTTTATTCCTCTGAAGTTACGACCCTATGGCGCTATACAAATATCTTTATTATTATT
>Ga0209780_1001836_pt1 | contig 14524 bp, 7 predicted proteins | sample WorMetexBAHAMAS2_FD_187384 | JGI IMG/M metagenome (GOLD analysis project Ga0209780, IMG submission 187384) | Marine gutless worms symbiont microbial communities from Max Planck institute for Marine Microbiology, Germany - Inanidrilus exumae... | ecosystem: Host-associated > Annelida > Digestive... | reverse complement strand
GAGTGGGGTGGTAGACTGAAGGAGGGATAAGGGAGAGGGGGTAAGAGGTGAGAGGGAGCCCCCCCCAGCTTTTTCAAACTACTTTAAGCACTGACCTTTGGTACTGTCAAATTTTACTAAATGACAATGTGCAGGAGGTGGCCTGTTTCGTACATTTACTGTACTCAGTCTAACATGAAGTGACTTGAAAACTGAGTGCATGTAGGCTATCAGTTGGTCATGTGGCTCTAATCATCAGACATGAATATGCAAACATTTCCAGTGCTAGTGAATCATCCAAAACAACGGGTGAATCGACTGACCACACCATTCTTCAGGTAAACCTTGGTTAGACCTTATTCTTGCTCATGCTGTGACTCCCAAAGGAAGAAACACCACCCACGTGAACTGGTCAGTCCCTAAAAGTATCTCTAATAATCATAGGCGGTGAAAGCATCTAATAAAAAAATTAATACTGAAAAAGCATCGGGGGTGCTCTGGGGTGGGTGTGGTATAGAGGTACCGCATGTGAATCTGTTCACCGTATGCTGGGGCTGATTTTTTATTGGACCACCCTGACACTGGGCAATGACCAGCACCTAGTAGCTTCCGCTGTCTATGGTGAAATGTTGGGCAGGCAACCATTACGTGAGTGTAATATTTAATATTTTAAGAGGGCTGGCCAGAGACACCCGCAGCCCGCAGATGCCAAAAAGTGGACAGGCTGCACCGGTAGCTTCCGCCATCTAAAATAATAATATTGTGGTCAAAACATTTTGACAAAAGGCCACATCACCGACTTGTCACCCCTCCCGGCTGCGAATGGATTTGTCTGACGTTGACCTCCATCTAATACATGGTTTCTTCAGCCCACCTGAGTCAGTCCCCAAACGGCATCTCGATCAGTTCAGCCGTTTTTGCAGGGCTCACGAACGAGGCCAACAGACAGACTGACCAGACTGACCATCTGTAGCAATAGCCCGCATCTTATACAATGCATGTGATGCTGCCGGGAGGGGTGACAAGTCGGTGATGTGGCCTTTTGTCAAAATTTTTTGACCACATTATTATTATTTTAGATGGCGGAAGCTACCGGTGCAGCCTGTCCACGTTTTGGCATCTGTGGGCTGCGGCACAGTATAAATTTAAACTGTTATTATTAGGCTAATAATAACAGTTTAAATTTATACTGTGCACAGTGTCAGGGAAATCTCAAATCGCTAATAATAATAAAGCTCGTGAATGGCAAGCAACATCGAACATAACAGAATTAACAAAAGCAGTACTCCAGACAAGTAAATGTTGAAAAGTAATTCAGTAATAAATGCAGCAAAAATGAAATATATGCAATCTGTTCGGTAAAAAACAGATGACGACGGTGGGATACACCTGGCGGTAGAACGCTATCTGTCCATGTAAATATCGCTGCATATAAACTTGAAAGTCGGTGACGCGATTTCGCTGGAAATGTTCCATCTCGGCAAGCACCGTGTACGTTATGACATCGGCTCGACTTTCTACAGTCTCGATTTCAGCTTCCGTCAACATCCCTGCATTCTCCTGTATCTTGTTAGTCGAAGCCTGCACGCAGTTACACTAAATAGTAATAACATATCTGACAGCAAAATATCTAAAAATCTGTATTTCAAATTCTATTCGTATTACATATATGTCAATTCAATATGCTCGATGGCTTTGATATATCAGTTAGCCTAATTAGAACATCAACTGAATAACCATGATATAAACCAAGATATTGTGTTTCTTGTTCTGGATGTGGATTATTAAATAAATAAATAGAAATAAATAAATACAAACCCGATAAACTAACAGTATATCTGGAAATGTAGACAGTAAGCCTTTGTATTCATTGAGACCTTCCAGTAAGTGGCTGAGGTCATGCTGTGGCTGAAAATCAGACACAAGCAACTAATTAACATTTTAATTAATCCTAAAAATTTCAAATAACTGGCAATCAAGTCAGTGGCATGCCTAACTGGTACAGAACGGCAACTTACGTCACAGCCATAGCACTGTTTAAGCTTATGCAAGTACTTTACAGAATCAAATTTCAAAGAGTAAACATTATAAAAGCAATAACTGTTTATGATTTAAATGTACCGGGTAAGCATTAACAGAGGGAATTTTTTATCACAGCTGAATTTTATGTGCAACTATGACAGCTGAAATAAGATCTCAGACAAATGGCAGCAGCTACTCTTGGTTAACTGGCCTCTTTGCCATGGCCATGGGCATCATGGATTAGACTCCTTAAGGTTCCCAAATTTGTTTTCCTAAGGAATTAGGAAAGCCATTGATATCCATGCAACAGGAGTTTGTACAGGCCTTCCTGGACCAAAGTCAACAGTGTCAGAGATATCACACACACTGTTTCTATAATTTACACAGACAAACAGCAATTTTGCTCCCTGTGGTGCCACCTACAAACGTGACGAAAAGTACATGTGGTCTGTGATTCTGGCTCATTTGCTCCATTATGTGAAAACATGACGTTAGGCCTACCCACAAAACCGGGAGTACGTAACGTATTGCACTGCTGTCACAGGAGGACTGAGCCACAGCCACATGAACAGAACATTTGGACATGACATGTTTGAGATATGCAAGCACACAGACAGACAAACAGACATACGGACCACTGATCACAATACTTTGCCCACCTACAGGGAGCGAAGTAACAAAAGGACGTTTTACAAAATGTCAACTTCGATGCTTCATCCATACTGGTGCTTTTTGGAGTACAAATGGCAAACAAAATATCAAAAAAAAAGCAGAAATGTTATTTATTACACCTTGCGCATTACACAGCAGAAGAATAGCAGTTCAAATAAGTATTTGTGAGCTTAGGCACCTTACAAATTCATTTTTGTTTGTTAATTAGATTCATTCGGTTTCTCATTGTTGTAAGCAAAACGAAATCAATCAATTTAATGCAACCTCCTCTGTATAAAGTTTTCCAATGTTTTCAAATGTCTTGCTGCTGCTGTCCAGTGCTTTTGTCAAAGGCAATGAAACTGCAATACATATTCATACATTCCTATAATACCATGCAATGGACAAAAACAGCCAAGCACAGAAGCTGTTAAGTTGCTACCTTCCTAAATACAAGGTTGTTCTAGAGAGTGCAGAGCCAAATTAAATATCATATGGTGGGGCCATTTTGGGAAGAGAAGGATTTCAATGGTGGAAGCTTAAAGGAATGCATTAAATGGTTGCAATGGGATCATGGCTGCCAGCACATTTCTTACACTTTGAGTGTTGTTGGTGGCCTTTGATGGAGCCAAAAATCCAAAATGCATTTTAATTTAGTTCACACACCTGACGAAAACGTGTGGCTTGAGGCCGTCTAAAATACAGGGCTTGATTTATAGATGCTGATCAAATAGGCCTGATATGTCAACAATGCCAGCAATCATTTCAACTGTCACAACATTTGCACTTAATATAACTTAAATGGATCAAAACTAGTTAGTGATTTAAATTCCTAAAGAAGACTCATCTACAGCCACAATGACGTTATCTTATATCTGTCCGCAGTAAATTAGCCTACTGATATTGTGCAGCCCTTGTGCATATGGCTGCATCCAACAGTTCTGATATCACTGTACTGCAAATCAAGACGAAATGAGGTGAATGCGCTTTCTCATTTGCAGTACCACATGCTTGGAATCTGCTACCATAGTCCATCCGTTCAGCGCACAGAATCATCAAAAGGCTGCTGAAAACGTTTTTGATAATTTCTGCCTACAGTACAGCTTGACTATCAGCATTTTTACACTTGTAATACATTCTCTGTTCTTCTTGTAAAGAGTGCATAAACACATTTTCATCAATACATCATTAATATGAAATACCTTGGCGGGTGTCAAGAGCAAATGTTCTAGATAATGCAGCTATTGATCTGCCAAGCTTGTAAAATTCTTTGCCAAATACTGGATACATAAACATGCATTTCATATTCAGCAAATAATACACAGTTATCAGAAAATATTCACAAACAGTGTGCAATCGTATGTATGCAGCTGAGAACAAAGCACACGAGAATAGCAGACTTCGCCCCCTGTGCACATTTCTGTAAAGGCATGAGTGATAGCCACAGAGACCACTTGTCAGCATACACAATGTCATATTCCATGCCAATTGTGTGAAAACATGGCATCATCCACAAAACCTGAAGTACATAACATACTGCATTGTCATTAGAGGCGGAGCGAGCCACAGCCACAGGTAACACGTACAGAAAACTTCACAAAGTTTGGACATGTGCATTTCGAGATATGCGAGCGGACATACTGATAATAGTACTCCGCACTGCCGGCGACAGAGGGGAGGCCAAGCTAGCCTGGCCTCCCCTGTACAAATCTGGCCTCCACAGACACCAAAATGACACTATAGAATTCGTCGTGTGATGTCAAAATACAGCGTCTGTATGTGGCCAACATAGACAATTTACTAGCTGAGATTCGCAGGCGTTTTACGGATTATCAAAACACGATGCACTGCTGGCCACTGATCCAAATAGTGAAACTTTTCTGTTATACGAAAAACTGAAGCCATTGGCAGAGCCTGCAAAGGTACCGTTGTATTCGACTCAGTTGGCTGTTTCCAAAGATGAGGTACAGACGCACCAGCCTAATGCAACGACGTTATCTGTTATGCAGGATGTTGTAGGCAATGCAATGCCAACGGTGAAACATATTTTGTCACTGGCTCGTACATTCGGCGCATCGTCAGCCACTCTTGGTAGTTCATTTTTGACACTGGGGTGAATTGTCACTGCATATGGATGCTCTGTGTTGCACAGCCGAAAGGCCGACTGGCGACTTACTCATGCTTGCTTTTGAGAAAAACCTGACGGCTGGACTTGTGGACAAAACTAAAAAGAAACAACTGTTCCGCAAATTTAATGCTACGTCTGCACGTTGTCTGCAGCTGTTTTGATGCTGTGGATGTAATAAAAGTCGTTCTTCAAAGTTAACATTGTTGTATTGAGTTACAGCCTAAAAGTGTAACAGAAAAACAAAGAAAACACCAGCAACGCAGCTATGCATTGTCATTTCTCAATCAAAAATCCATACCATATAGGGGCATTTTTGCCCATAACGCTATCGGGAAAGCTAGCAGCTAGACAGCGCATTTTTGCGTACGTTGCATCATCATCTTTTCATGTGATCTCCCCACCTTCTTCTTCTTCTTCTTCTTCCATAAAAGTGCAACTTCTCACGGAGGACGAACGCACAGCGGCGAGGAAATTCCAGCGGGATAACTCGATGAGGTTAAAAACAATGCTGAGTCGATGATTTGGTGTTCAGGTAGCTCTTGAAGGCGTCAATGGTATGGGATGTTGATGGATCAATAGGTAACATGTTCCAGTCCCTGGTAGTGTGTGGGAAGAAGGAGTTTGAGTATGCAACACAGCTGCATTGTGGCTGCACAATACGTGAGACATGGCCTCTGGTAATAGACTGTGACAGGCTGCATTTAGATGAGGAGGCAATGTCCACCTGGTGGTTAAAGATCTTGTACATCATAGTCAAGCAGCTGTTTTGGCAACACTGTTCCAAGGTTGGCCATCCCAGGTCTTGGATCATTCTGGTGACACTGGGCACTGCAATTTTAATGTCGGTTGCCTATGACATACCGGGCAGAGTGGCATTGTACATTCCCGGCCCCGGCGCTGGTACTCCGCACTCCTATTATTAATTTTAGGTGCAAGCATGCAGCAACAAATGATTCTGTATATACTGGTAAAACGCCGTGCTATCATATCATAATAACTGGCTAAGTTGACCAACTTACAGTCCTGATGCCTCTTAGCATTGGAATCTCCCACGCAGTACAAATGTCTAATGCTGTCATCCAAACTTCGTATAAAGCGTCCGAAGTTGTCCATCTTGTCTTCGCTATCAACAAAAACAGCAATAACAAAAATGTAGCCTTATTCATCCACTGCTACTGATGGTGGTATCTAGTGCACACCAGCACACAGCGGCTTATGAATTCTCGTATGTTTGATGCATCAAAAATTTGTAAAGTTTCTAAATGATACAACTGCAAAATCGCATAAATATTAAACACTGCCAGTAGCAATAGTAATATAATGACAACTGCTGCATAATTAAACACGCAATTTTAGTTTCATTCTGAGTTTTTATTTAATAGATCTTCTTCTCTGGAATTATTAGGCAACATCGTTTGCACGCCTTCGGCCTGCTGCTACAGATGTCGCTTGCACGTAGCGTGGTCTGAGTGTCTGTGTGTCTGCTGGGCACACGGATGAGCTGTGCAAAAAGGGTTGAACTGATCGAGATGACGTTTGGGTGGCTAAACTGTGTCGGCCCAATGAATATTATTTTAGATGGGGCACTTTTGAGGGAATATGTGCCGGCCAGTTATAAAGTACCTACACAAAATAAGTGCATTCCGCATTGTTCGCCTGCCGCCGCTGGCGAATGTGCCTGCTCAGCGCATGCGGCAGATGAATACATTCGCCGCTGCGAGGGGCGACAATTAGACGGCCTTTTGCCAAATTACTTTGAACACGTGTTCAACTTAGAGTCGGGTCTTCCAAAACAGAAACGTTGAAGATAATTGGAGCATGGTTTTTACAGGTCATACGCCGTTCTCCTCACTAGACCAAGCGTCAAAGCACTGCAAAATCAGATCAAAATACAGTTAAATATGTGATGTATAAAATTTGTTTCTAGCATTATTATCACGTAAAATAATAATCTTACACAAATCGTGCATCTAATGGCTTTGAAGGTGCAATAACAGTCTGAAAGAACAGGCCTCCGTGATATTTGTCTCTCTCTGCTGTTCGCTTTCCAGCCTTCCATTTCTATCACAATACATCATATGCTTAAATCTGAAACTGAAGCAGTGATAAAGCAACAGACATATGACAGCTGTTCTGTTAAAGCAAGATAAATATTACGGTACTTGATTAACATTATGCAACATATACTGTGGAGACAGCATATGCAACACCGTTAAGGAGAACCGTAGCATCTTCTCCTTAATATGAACGCACTAACTGTCATATGCATAAGCACATGGTGCAGCAAAATCTTCCAGTTCAGTTGCTGGCAGTTGGGGTGGCAGGTAAAACTGTGTTATCCCTCCCAGCAGCCCATGGAGTATTTTAGCCATGTATATACCTAACCACCCTTGCACATTAGCCACTAGCTCTCAGGCGTTGTAGGACCGAACTTCACAAAATTTTTATCAGACGTCAAGGGATCAATGGCGGTGTTAACGCAAGTTACGCAACAATACACGTTGCGATCATCCAATACGTTGTCGAACGCCAGCGCACAGAATAAAGACGGGGTGTGTCAATTTTCGCCGACATATCGGTTACCATAGCAACGTCCCTTGAGCGAACCATCACAATTTCAATAGGCCTATATTAATATAAAGCCCATAACCTGCTCTATATCTGCTGAAAGCTTGGTAAACATCAGTCCAGTAACTCCGGTGAAAACAATGCAAACGTGCATATTTTTACCTATGTGCACACACCCACCCCTGCAAACTCGACAACAAAATCTTAGAGGTTACTGGACTAAAGTTCAAGAAATTTTTATCAGACGTAGAGGGATCGTCGGCAGTGTTAATGCAATAATGGATGTTGCGATCCTCACAACAGTTGGCAAATGCCATCCGAGAGAATGAAGACCGGGTGTGTCAACTTCGTCAATACACGCGCCATAAATCGGTTACCATAGCAACGTCCCTTGATTGAGCCGTCGCAAGTATAAGCCCACTAATCGCTCTACATTCAGTGAAAGTTTGTTGTATATCAGTCTATAGACTGTGGTGGAAACAACGCAAACGTGCTTAGTTTTGCATGTGTGCATCCACCCACTTTCTGCAAACTGGCCACAAGTACTCACACCACAAAATTGGTTGCTATGGCAACGTTTCTTGGCCGAAGTTCGCCAAATTTTTGGCCATAAAAAGTTTTCGTTGACGTGTTAACGCAACAATCCGCGTTGAGATGCGTGCACCCGTTCTGGAATGAGAGGGCCGACAGTTAAAAAAAGAAAATCTTTGGTAAAACATAAGCCCGCCGGAGGCACTGCCATGCCTGCCTGGCGGGCTAATAATGTACTGTACAATCACCAATGGTGCTCCCAGTACCAGGCATAGCACGACAAACCTTGTCGTCACTGCACGAGACGAAATGTAGAAAGACTTCAGACTGTGCAATGATTGGATGCCGACACATGCGATCGATCCATAGCTGGAGCTGTCGCAGTCGATATCGAATAAACTTTGCTTCAAACCGACCTTCAACCACATACACAAAAATGGCAGTGTGCAGAAATAATACTATTTGAGTTCTTTCTGCAATTTTATTTTTTAACAAATTTGTAATATTAGTACTGTCCCAGTCTGTTCAATTAGCTTATAATCTTCAACAACATAGTCTCTAAATGGACAATAACTAATTTCTGAGTAAATGGTCAGAATGTTATCAAAAAACTAACATAACATTGTATCCATGGGCTTCGAGCCTGCTATTGAATTTAAATAAATAATAGAAATTACATAATCATGTCTAACCGGCAATTTGCTTCTCAGGCAGTGGTGGTATTGCTATCGTAGAAAATTTTTCGACGAGTCGCTGCTGTAGCCAATCAAACTGCTTGTATCGTCGACTGACAGCAACGCTACTGAACTGCATCAACAAACGAACATTTTAGAAAACAAACACTTTGATGCAGTTGCTTCAAACAGTCTGTAATTATATCACATCTACTCATGTACACAAATGTACAAAATGTTGCGTAATTGAGCACTATATTATTTTACTTCAACTTCAGTTGACTTTTCAGTGCAATTATAACAAGAAGCACAGCTACTGCAGACAGGAACCGTGCGACGTACTATGTTAGTAAATTCGTGCCATGTTTCGTGAAGTATGGGAGTTATAAAGATTTCAAACAGCAAAAGTGACCTTCAAGGTCATTGAAGGGCATTAGCAATGGTGCCACTCGATAGTCCACATGCGATTTCCTATTAGTTTTCCATTGCAACTATGTCTGTATCTTTTACCGTTAACGAGATATTATCACTTATTAAAGAGGTCACGTGCCTCTAAACACATCCCTTTTGGACGAAATATTTTATGCATGCACTCGTACTCCTCTGTATCAATCAGTACACGAAATTTGAAGTGCCTAGCTTCACCAATTACAAAGATATGATAGGTACAAAATTTAAAAAAACTGGTCACGTGACTCTGACCACGCCCCTTTTAGGGGTGGTTTGTCACCTTAAGCAAGCAATTGATACAGTCTACTTGCATGCAAAATTTGACGATTCTAGCTTCAGCCGTTGCAGAGATATATAACTGGGGGCGTCAAAATTTAAAGTGGGTCACGTCGTAACCCTGACCATGCCCCATTAAGGGTGATTTGTCATCCTTATGCTTGGACTTGACATGGCCTACATGCATGCCATATTTGACCACTCTAGCTTCAGCCGTTCCAGAGATATGGTTGGTGCCCACCAAAATTTAAATGTTTCATGTGACCTAAACTAGGCCCCTTTCAGGGATAGTTTGTCATCCGTATGCTAGCACTTGCTACGATCAACCTATCTATCAAATTCGAAGCCTCTATCTCTACCCACTACGAAGGTACGAAAGGCAATACAAAACATTGAAAATGGGATGGTTTGGGGTAGTCAGGGTCACTCGAGATCACTGAAATAGCGCCATTCGATAGAATGCATACGAGTTCCTATTAGGGTTCCATAGTAACTATGTACCTATCTTGCACCGTTGCAATATATTGGTCGAAAATCGCCGATTTTAACCTACCCCACCTCTGTTTGGCGCCCCCGTTGAGGGTAATTGTTTTGGAATTTGGCCGAGATCTTTAGCATCAGAAAACTGTGATCTCTGGGCTATCGTGCAGCGTTGTTTACATGATCCTACGTTTAACCGTTTTGGTACAGTACCGGCTTGTGACGGATGGACGGATAGACAGACGACCACACGACGACAGCATGAGCATATACCGCGCTAGCATAGCGTCGCGCGGTAAAATCCAACAATATGCATAATGGAACAGACAGCACGTATCTAACATAAGGAAACAAAGCAAAAAGATCAGCGGCTGCAGAAAGTCTGATCGAACCTGACCCCTTATAATACACTAGGCCCCCTATATATATTTATTATAAAATCGTACACAAGGTACACATAAAAAATAAAGAATAAAAAAGTTAACTAGTACAAAGAAACTGAATAAGAGCCTAAATCTCACATGCAGACAGACCAGTGCTGTGCCGCGTGTCACTAAATACAAAATGACCAGCTCGAATAAAAACAAGTTCAAGAATCGAGCGCACAGTACAAATTTGACTGACATCACAACGGGCTTCAACGACTTTAAAAATGTACGCCGGAGTCACGGCCCACAGGTCCTCAACAGCTGCGCCGTATCGTCGACAGCAGTGAAGTAATTATTATAATGGCCATTGTGACACACAGCAAGAGTATGACAAACTGATGGATGGCTAGATAAGCAGACAACGTTTAAAATTAATTAAAATTAAAAAGTTGCAATAAAAGAAACGACCCTGTAGGTCAATCAAGATCATAAGCAATAGCCCACACATTACTCCTTACCTCTGTTCTATAGTCAGCTTGTCTATGTCTTGCACAGTTTCCAAGATACTGCAGCTAGTTCTACTAGTATACGATACGTAACTGCGTGTAACTTGAACAGTTCTTTAATATGGCTGTCACTTTCCATTCTTGTGTACGTGCATCTTATATAATGCCTGCTACAATTTCCATGACAGCGGAATTAGAATGGTTTTAAAATGTTTGAAATTGCTTAAATGATCTTCAACGTCCCCAAAGATCTGTGCAATAGCATTAGTCTAATTATCACATGTCTCTTATATGACAGTGGGAACAGTATCTAACACATGATATGTGGATGCTGTAATTGGCTTTCCAACAGCTGAAATGACTTTTAAAAGTCACTCAAGATGATGGGGAATGACACAATTGGTAGATCATAATGATATGACTTCCTATTAGTGTTCCTTAGTACTTATGTCTCTATGGTGTACCATTTTCACGACATTGCAAAATACTGGTTGAAAATCATGAAATTTAGTTTACTACACTTTGCAGCATCACGTTAAAACGTGAGAACTTACTGATGGCGTAAGCTGGTACGCAATGAAGCTCTTCATGCCACGAAACTTGGTCTCTTTCTTTGGAGACAGTAACGAGCAACTGTAAGATTCGACACGCGCTAACCAACGGAACTCGCCGCTGCTTATCTCCTATAAGTATCACAGTCATATCCCTGACTGAAACTGATTGCATCACAAACACGGAAAACGTACATTATTGCACCTGTTAGCTAGGTTTTCACACTAAACTCAAGCTGGCGTATCGCTGCTAGATTGCCAGATTACAAGTACCACTACCACTCTCCGTTTTTTCTCTCACTCACCTCAGTTAGATGAGTGTTTCAAGGTTTAGAATTAAAAAACTTTGGAGACTACCAAAATGGACGTTTTCCTCGCGCCCATCCAACAATGTCAAGAACAGTAGCCCCTATGTGAACATGCAAAATCTGTTAAATACTGTGCAGATATTATAGCACTCAGTGGTGCAGAATGGACAGCTTATACGTGACAACAATAATCAACGGATCACGTACACTGATGTGTGTTCTTGTCACAGATTCAAGAACGTTTGGAAACTGCATATCAAAAAGATAGGCATCACCACCACCTTTTGCAAATATTGCAATTCTACAACGAAAACAACAATCATAAAGCTTCTAATAATCTTCTCAGTCAATGGATGTATCAGTAGTATACAGGTCAGGGCTTCTTCTAGTGTGCAGCTCTAAATATAATCGGCAGTTCTAAATGAATTTGTGCAGTTCTAAAAGGAAGTTTGGCAATTCTAACATGACTTAAACCTTCGTCGTATATACACTTAACACCGACTCTGTACATAACGGGTAACACACTCATATCATATATTAATGCCTGCATGCCGCTGCCGACAGCAACTAGCGCACGTGGGTTAGGGAGAAGACACCAGAATTCTCCTTCTCAACAGTGTTACACCGTCTCTCTATTGTAACACGAGTAATACACTCATATCATAATGCAGAAGACCTCAGCCTCTATTTGTACAAGTCACTGAGAACCGAGTTTGAACTACACGCCTAGCTATAATCAATACCACTATACCCCAAATGGGATGTGTTCCTGGTCACTGGTCACGCGACGACCTCTTTCGTTTTTGGAAAATAACTGATAATTTCTCATAAACGGGAAAAGATAGTGACGTTGTTACAAAGGAAGACTAATAAGAAATCATACATGTGGCCTATCATATGGCACCAATATCAATGATCTTGAGTGACCTTTAAGGCCACTTTAGTGGTTCGAAACCTGCGTCCTGTAATTTCAAGTGTCGTATTTAATCTGAAGGATTTCTGAAAGTCACAGGCACTGTAAAAATGGTAATATTTCGGAAATGGTGCAAGTAAGAGACGTTGTTACTACAGATCACTAATAGGAAGTAATATATGGCCTATCGAATTGCGCCATTACTGATTACCTTGAACGACCTTCAATGTCATTTGCCTATTGCAAGCCATTTCCAATGCGATTTTCGTACAGTAGTGCAGTAGTTGACAAGATTTCAACTGATACAGCGCATTGCACGGACGCTCGATAGCTGAACCTCTTCCAGAAGACCATTTCCAAAATATTTCTGACTATTCATTTACCCATGGCCTATTCCACTGCAAAATTTTACGAAATCTACCTTTAGGTTTTCGGTAATAAACAGAATGAGTTTTCATTAAAAAAATGCAGAGAACCAAACTCACCTCATTATCTCCTTGCTTTATGGAGACTGTAACGATCAACATACATGTAATTTGGACATGCGTTGTTTACTTACTACTAACTCGTACCTATTTAGCTGTCTTTTTGGAGTGGAATGTTGTTTGGGACTCTGATCATCATTTTCATAAATATTTTCATCCAACTCATCCTCTTGCAATACCTGAGTTTCATCAAGCTGACACTGAACATTACACAGACAACTTGATATCAGGATACAGCACAAACAATCACTAAAACATACAGATATATCGCACCCAAAATTAAGCGCTAACAATAATTATGAAATTTACATAGAAAACCCAGTAACTTTTATTTTTATATCAAATTCGGCAAATGTTACACCTGATTTGAACAATTCTCTCATTGTTATAAATAAAGTTTTTTCTAATAACTTGGTTATAATATGCCTAACCGGATAATTTTCTATCTCCTGTACACTTAAAACTTTTCCTGCAATAACTAACCATTGTCACCTGTAGTTCTCCGGCAGCAGTGGCACCAGCATCTTCATCATATTCAACATCGTACTCATCATCCCATTCCTCTTCGTCGTCGTCGTCGTCGTCAAATTCGTCGTCCTCGTCGTCGAAGTCGTCCAAGTCATCGCCGTTACTTACTGCCTCGACGACTGCGGAGAACGTCGCCGATGCTGCTGCTGCTGCTGCCGCCGCCAGAAGCCCCGACGTCCGAGCAAACAGCCCTGGCGGCTTGAACGGCGGCACCGGGCGTCCAGCCGGCAGCGGCGGCAACGACGGCTCCGGTCGATGCCGGTCGTCGACGACGACTGAACTGGAAGACGGCAGCACCATCCGCAACAAAGATGACCCTGGAGGACCGTTAACGGCAACCCGCAAGGGCGACGTTCGCGGTGGAGTGGAACTCCGTCGAAGTGGCTGAGTTTTCCACTTCTCTCTGCAAACCTGCACTCACACACATCCACCACGTACATGCATTATTTGTTTATTATTTTATTATTTTAATTTTTATTATTTATTATTTGGATTTGTATAGATATTTATTATGAGCTACTCATCTCTACGGCGCTCAGGTATGGCATGTGTTAACGATGGATCACACAGCTTTACCTGCCACCCATACACGTTTTATCCACAAGTGGAATGAGCCATCCTGCCTTTATTTCACAGCCGCACCGCAACACTGCACTTTGTGACTGGTACTCATTTCCTGTCCCACGGAACAACTATGAAATAAAAGACACTACTGAAAAACAAGTAAGCAATTATTGAAATAATTACTACAGAAACGACTAATAAACAACACAACAATACTTAAGATCATGCAAATGCACAACGATGCGATTGCCAGAGGAAGCTCAGAACACAGTCACTGAGCTTCTTATTTCATCTCTGATCACAGTACAACTGTCTTATCAAAACAAAGGTAAGCCAAGCTGTTTAAAATTGCTCCTCATGTACTATTTGAATTCAAGTTGTTAAATGGTTAAATAATTGTCGCGCACCTCTGTCTCCATGTCGTGCACCTCTCTGTCCGTCTCCATGTCTAACCTTCCAGTTCTATTATATTTATCGGTAGCGTGTTGTGGCTCGAGTGTTCATCATAAGACTCGTTATTCTTTATACATTTATTTACAACA
>Ga0209780_1001835_pt1 | contig 14526 bp, 12 predicted proteins | sample WorMetexBAHAMAS2_FD_187384 | JGI IMG/M metagenome (GOLD analysis project Ga0209780, IMG submission 187384) | Marine gutless worms symbiont microbial communities from Max Planck institute for Marine Microbiology, Germany - Inanidrilus exumae... | ecosystem: Host-associated > Annelida > Digestive... | reverse complement strand
GTTGCCACGCATACATGTTGGTACTGCAGCTACCATTAATGACCATAAAACAGCTAATAAACATAGCAGTTTAGCGCCATCTCAGACATATGACAACACCAAAAAGCGTTCAGCTTCAGGGGGGCTTCGTCCCCCTGACCCGGGGCTCTTCCCCTGGACCCCGCTGGGGGCACAGCCCCCAGACCCCCATTATAAGCTCGCGCTCCGCGCTCGCCATATCGCCCCCTCCAATCTCTACTCCTGGATCCGCCCCTGCTATGAAGGGTTGAAATGGTGATCGTATACTTTTAAGTTACACTATATTATTGAACGGGTTGTGAACGACAGAATGTGAAGTAACCTTCAAGGTCACCGAAAATAGCACTAAGGCCATATAACAACAGCGATCTGTAGCTAGCAACCATGTCTGTATCTTGCATCGTTTCAATTCAAGTGATTACCAACAGGCCTATATTTATTTAACGAAGACCTTTGTGACGCTGAACGGTTCTTCCAGTGTGTTACGACTGTTAAATCACAGCCGTCTTATATAAAAAACTTAGCTGTCTAAAACACAGCGTTAGAAGCCAAATAGCACGTCTAAAACTCAAAAAATCAATTTCGGGATTTAGTTAGTCATTAGGCTTCTAACATGGACGCTCTGCACCGTTTCTTTGCTTGCACCGTTTCTTCTGAGCTACTCGGTTTTTTATTTTTTCCTTATTTTTCGTTTCTGGGCCGTGCGCTAGATTAAGCTGGACATCTCGTCAGCTTTTGAGCGCATGTTAATCTACCGTATCGTATCGTATCTCACAAAATTCCGGCCCATACAAACTACAAACTGTGTACTATGCTGTGTTCAAGTTGCTGCAGACGACCCACTTGCTGTCAAGAATTTTTAGTGAAGACAAATAAAGCAACATTGATTGCGAAATGAGTGTTATTTATTTTAATTTAGATTACGTCTGTGTTGAAAAATGTGGTAACTGATAAACATATTGGATTTCTAAAAGTTGTAAATTTTAACTGTCGGTACAGTTCGCGCCATCATGACAAATTTCGTGCCAATCGGGCAATCCATTACCGATATGGCAATTTTTCGATGTTAAGAAGGCGGCCGTTCGCCGTATGGGATTTGTTTACATGCATATTGGGACCACCCACGAACAGTAAGTACTTTGTGGTCTCTATCACTGTGCAAAATTTGGTTGGAATCGATGCAGTAGTTTCCACAATGCGGACGTTTAATATTTTGTTTGGCTTGAAAACGTCTATTCAAACCTCAAAATTGTGGTTTTCGGGGCTTATGAGACCTAAATATTAAATGTTATCATCGAGACCACAAAAGGCACCAGTGGTGCTGAAAACACGTTGTTTGAGCGATTATGCGTTAAAATCGTCCAAAAACTGACCTGTAGACCCGACGAAAAACGGGATAGATAAATAGTTAAAGTTTAAATTTAAAGTTAAAATTTAAAGTTTAAATAAATGTTTTAAATAAATAAATGTTTAAACAAAATCCACACGGAACCGCGTTTTTTCACGCATGCGCAGATTAATTCAAAACGGCCAAATCGATTTCCACCAAATGTTGCACATCCGCTAATCGCCATCCAAACTGGTTCAGCGGTTTTGGGAGGGTGCGGGTGCGAAATCTGGCCTCCCATTGACTTTGGCTTCTAACACAGCTAAGATTTGCTGTTCGTCTACAAACACGCCCTAGCTAACAAGTGCTGTATTTTCGTAGGTAGTCCTAAGTATTTACTGTATTTATAATGGTGTGAAACAGCTGAAGTGACCTTGCTTGCCCATAAGCGATCGTTTTAAGTAACGTCTCGCGCTTGTGAAACAAACGCTGATGCTAGTAACTGTGTTCCTATCGTATCCCAGAAGTTTAGTAGGTCAAAAATCGCAAATTTGGCAATCGCAGTGAAATTTCACCTAAATAAAGAGTCCCTTGATTGCTTGGTGACAGACAGACAGACATAAAACCTCGGGCAGTACAGTATCTCACCCGACATCGTTCTACACGTTTACACGTGACAGTAAAACACACACGTTGAGATTTTGCAAATGTGTATTTATACAAACGACTCATGAAGCAACGCTGTAGTGCACGACTGTTGAAACACAAGGACAGTTGCTGGACACTGTTTTGACGGCTACTAGACGCAACGGTGCTCTGTGCTACCACGCTGTGTGCTCACTGTACAACGTTTGTCACATTGCTAACACGTCATGTGGCAACAAAGATTCAACTATGATATCGTTAGGTAACAGAGATCCAAACTTGCACTGTTCGACTCTTCCACCAAGAACAGTTCACAGTCTAAAGATGCCGAATTTCATATGAGCTAAATATAAACTGTCACTGGAACGGTGCAAAGTAGGTTGGCATTGGCTTTCTTGGCGACACTAGTTCTGAATGACCTTATGGCGCAACAGAAATGTGTATATTTATTTTTATTATTATTATACAAACAAACACAAAAATAGACTTTTTTGCAACTGAAGAACTTTATAGCTATCACAATTTCTGAAACGCGAGCGCAATTTTATTCCACAGTGCAGGCATAATACTGGCATCAGTCGAGTCACAGACGAGTTATTTCTCAGTGAAAATAGGCAAAGAGGAGCTGAGGAAATTGGCCACAAAATCGGAAAGTACACGTGGCTGAAAATAAGATGCTATGGTGAATGAGTGGCGTGTAGTGTAGCAACTGCTGGAGTCACAAGTGCACACTGTTCAATAGCGATGCATGTGTTCAACAAGACAAAATTATGCTTAACTATGACCATCACCATCAACGCAGCAAACATTCAAATGATTGGAAATGAAACAGACACACACACACACATACACGCACATCACATTCGCTCTCCATTCACTCGTCACAAACTTTCAAGCACAGCTATGTACACGGTTATCACTCAGCCGATCCGTCAGTCGCTTGCGCTCTGCGGTCACTGTTTGGATAACAAAAATATCATGGGCAAGTGTCGAGACCAGAAGACATCAGATGGCTGCCGATGGTGGACCCGTGCATTCAATCTCGTCGACGGTTTTCGCCAGCTGAGCTGGCACGTTGGGGAGTCGGTGATCAGCCACACCACTGGCAAGCAGGCGTGCGATAGCATCGGGATGTTTGTCTGCACTGTCAATCGGTCGGACACCAGTCTGCAGTGGTCTTACAGGCGGTACGGATGCTGTACACAACACAATCGACAACTGAGTGAGTTCATATTCGACATCCCGCTCCACATAATAACAGGTCATCGCAGAGACTTTCTTCCGAGCCAATCACTTAGCACGGCACAGAAGCAACTAAATCTAACACAACAAAACAGAACACTTAGCAGTAAACATAAAGATATTACAACACAACACTAGAAACCAAAAGCAGCCACCTGACTCACTGCAGAACCAGCAGGATGGCCACACTTCCACCCTAACATCACATGTGAGACTCAACTCTTCCATGCCAATTTTCTGCTTCATTGGGATATACTGTTCCCCCGCTGGGTGAAAAACTACAATTTTGACCAAATTGTCAAGTGTGATGGCTCCTGTACCAACCCAATATCTCTATTGGGGCCAGATTTAGCATGTAAGATGGACCCATACACCAGTGTATTGTATCATGCCAAATGTCGCCTGGATTGGTACACACTTTTACCCTGCTGGGTGAAAAACTGCAAATTTGACCCATTCTGTAATTATCGGGAGCTCCTGTACCCGATAGCACCCTCTTTACCAATCAGGGCAAATGTGGCACGCGAGAGTAAGCCCAATGTATTACATACCAAATTTACTGAGTCACCCTTGAGGGGTGAAAAACCCAAATTTGGCTGCATCTGTCAACTTCAACACTCTGTGGTTGCAGCGCCTAGAGAAGCAGAAACAAAGTTAAATGCAGGAGCACAACTAGAAACCTTCCCCTATCCCACAGTGTCAGAAACGTTTCTACATTTCAATGCCCTGATGGCATAGTCACTACCACAAAATCTACTGTTAAAAGTGTGATGGACTAAAAACAAAAACTTCTTTGACCACCGGGCAGGGCAAAGTCCCATACCCACCTAATTCGGCATGGTGATAGAGGAGGTCTGTACCACTTCTGCACCTCGGAAACGTTTCATATCTAAAATACAGCTTTGCTGCTGCTAGAGGGTGCCAAAAACGTGGGGCAAATGCACTATCAAGGTAAAACCCCCATAACACCAGAACCCCAAGTGAATCCCCAAATTTTATCATTAATCACTCCCGAAACTACCCACAAATGCTAAAAATTTGGTAAACTTAATGCAAGGAATATGCCCTTGTGCGGTGTTTATATTCCAAAATTGTGCAAAATGTTTCATTGTTTGGGGTTCCACACCGCACCCTGCACCAACGGGATGAAATTCGGCAGAGGAATCAAACACGCCACATTTCATCACTCCTATCAGTGCAACATGTCGTACATATGGGGGCCAAAAAACCTTAAAAAATCGCCCGAGTAATCTGAATACCGGGGTATGCCTGCAGGCATCCTGCTGGTAATAAACATAAACAATTGAACCCAGATTTGATCTGCTTGCATGAAACAATCAGGCCTGTTCTATTCCAACAACCCCGAGGAGCCACATTATCAATGTTTGTGTATGTGCAATCGGCGTTTAAAAGCTGCATATTGTTATTGTGTTATTCATTTATTTATTTAACATAAATAAGTAAAACACTGGCAAAAATAAAACGGGAGAAAACACAACATAATCTAAGTAGTACAAAAAAAGTAGATAATGATACTGATTTCATTGACACTGAACAAATCTAATTTAAGGTAATGATGTTTAATGCACGATAGCTCTGAAATAATTTTCAATTTTACACGTACACTCTCTGCAAAGCAGGAATCATGATGAGCACACCAAGCCTGAGAAAGTGTTCTAGTATTGCTTACAATGTCATAAAAAGTGACACTTGACCACTGATATGCTAGTGAGCCAACAGCAACTGTACTGAAGCTACCTCTGAGAGACGGCTGAGGTCGGACTGGAGGCAACGGTGCTGCTTGCTGGTGCATATAGCCAGCATGTCCAAGCACGGCTTCCAGTGGTGGGTAGACTGGTCTTGGCTGCTGAGCCAAGTGACTCACCAACTGCAGCTGTTCTACCGTCAGGCAGTTAGCAGAACCCGACACCCCAGATGACGAGGACGATGACGACGACGACGGAGGCATCACGTTGAACGGCATCTGTCCTGCTTGACAAGTAACACAACCGACTCTCAACTTCATTACAACCAACACCAACAACAACAAGCACTTGCCCTGTGAGCCTTCCTTTCTCCTCCATTATTCGTTCTGGATGCAAACCTTTGGAGTTGCTTGGTTGGGGTCTAATGGCACTTTCAACACAATGCAGGTCACATCGCTCATTTAAGACAGTAGTATACAGTAAAATATTACGACTTAGCAGGGACTAATTTGGGTACACGTGGAACAGACGGCCTCCCTCTCACCCAACTAACAGTGCTCTCAACAAATCACTAACCCAACAAGTGGCCCAGCCTCCTCCTTTCTACAGCCACAATTGGGGCCCGATTTACAAAATATCTTAGGAAAAATCCTAAGTTTATCATAAGTTTTTTCCTAAGTTTATCTTAAGTTCATCCTAAGTTATAAAGTTCAGATTTTCATAGATTTTTGCATGTAATTTACTAAAGCAATCTATATGCAGACAATTCTGTGAAAAAATGTTAAGTTATTTTCGACAAATTGCATTTTTCTTATTAAGTTGATCTTAAGTTTTGCGTAAGTTTTGCTTAAGATTTTCCTAAGTCACACTTTATCCTACAATTTTCCTAAGTTTATCGTAAGATATTTAGTAAATCGGGCCCCTGGACTCCTGACGGAACAGACGCTGCTAAATTTGTACTGGCGTTTGTTAGATAAACTGGGTACAGGAATGAGGCAAGTGATGTCCTTGCCTCTGCAGTCCGAGGATGAAGACAGGATGAAATACGGCAAGTGACGGCGCCAGGAACGTCTCAGAATCCCGATTTATAAAAGTCACATCACCAACCGTCTATCCTGGTGTATGGTCAAAACTCTCCAAACGAAACTTGGCCAATGAAAAGTTATAATTAAGTATTTGACAAAAAGGCGACGACTTATTTCTACGGAGCTTTTTCAAATTAAGAATACCAGTTAGTTGAAGTTTAACGTCCCCTTTCAGCACAAATATGGCTATATCGGACACAAAAGGCCAGGGGTGAAGAGCTATCCCTACCCAGTGAAGGAAGGCCAGCGATATATTAACCTCAACCCTGGCTGCCTTTTAGTTCAGCAGCCACCCAAAAGGGTAAGGGATTAAGTATACCAAGATGACTTTCTGAGTTGCGTATACATTTGATCTGCACACAACTGCAATGCTCCAATGTACACACGTTGCTAATCAATAAAACAATAAACGCCTATTGCAAGAAAATACGACGATTTCACTATAATGCCAATCACGAGGACGACAATGTTAGTGCAATGATGTAATGTTGATGATATATCTAGCATCACTCAGTTGGACATTGACTAGTACAGATTACAAAACGACAGTACAAAATTACCTTTCACAATTGGTCGTCCCATTGGCACATGAGCTGCAACATTCTGAGGCAATGCTCCAAAGTTTGCCGTGGCCGGGGGTGGCATATCTGCAGCGGTCATTGCTCCCTGGCCAATCAAAGGCCGGCGATTTCTGTTCTGCTCGGACAGTTGCTGGCGAGAATTTGGCGATGAGAGAACTGCGGAGTCGACGGTGAACGGATACGAGGTTGGACCATTAACTACACCATCTATAGCCGGTCTCAGACCAGCAGCGGCAGCAGTGGTAGGGTCATGACGGACAGCATCAATGGCGACACTTGGCCCTTCATTCACCGACATCACATCACCTACAAGTCAACATCATCACTTAATGTTTAACAAAATTTAGATGACAAATGCTATAAAAATATCACAGTGATAACTTACCTAATTTTTATGCAATACGTGAAGCACATACCGCAAATAATGCAAGCATGTTCAGAATATGATTTGATGACAAACTCCGTTAAGTTTATGCAACAAACGACTTCAACATTGTCAGAAGGCGACAGTACTGTTTGTAACTCACACCTACTGCAGTCCACCTACCTGATAAATAATCCAAAAGTTAAAGCAAGTGCTGAAAACGTCCATCTCTGGTACAAACACAAGCTCGTAAGCGTTTGCATCATTCACTGGTGCGAGCTTCCTTTATGACTACCTGCCGCAGCCCATGTTACACGTCAATTATCCACTTTGACAGTTCACTGGTATCACAGATCCTCTTTTTAGCACTGCTGAGTCATTTCACAGACTTCAGTCATGGGATTCAGACCTGAGCTATTAAAGCAGCCTCATATCCTGCAAATAAATTCTAACGTCTCACATGCAATATGCCATTGAAATCAGCAGCAACTGCAGTTTTCAAGTTTCACAAAGTAGTGTAGAAACATACTTAAGGTGAGATGGAGAATCTTGATAATGTGTACGTACATAATTTCCTCAGGAATCTGACAGTGAAAGAATTTGGAAATTGGTCTACATTTGCCAAAGTTATGATCAAAAATCAAGTGCATTTTTTGAGACACAGTGTATATCATTTATGTGCATTTTGCAAGCGATGCACCTTCAGCAGTTTCCTTGCGATGTAGAATTAGTTTTGCTGTACTGATCTGACAATGTGTTTACCGTCATGTCTTCACTGAAAGCCACGATGTCACAAATGTATCATCATTGCATGTGGTGAGTTTGCTTGCCTTAAAACCATTAACACTGGAGCATAGTTACTGAAGACACAGGAAAAAATGTAAGGTACCACCTTCTCTCTGACTACGTAGATGGAAATACACACCGTCCTTTGAGAGTTTGTCATCAGCAGTACGTTGTCCAGCCATGTTACGAATGACTGCTGTTGGCATGAAGGATGTTCCGGTCGTTCTCGTTACCGTAGCAACGGAGTTCGGAAGCTGGCTAGTGGCAGGCAAGCTGGCACTGGCTGATATGCTGAGTCAGACACAGAACAAGATGGCAATGTTCATCAGCGGCCCGATTTACAAGGAGATCTTAGAAAAAATCATAATCTGAAGTTTTTCCTAAGTTCATCTTAAGTTTATCCTAAGTTATAAAGTTAAGATTTTCATAGGTTTTTACATGTAATTTACTAAAGCAATGCTAAGACTTACTAAATTCTTTCTATATATATGCAGACAATTCTGTGAAGAAACGTTAAGTTGAGAAATTGCATTTTTCTTATGAAGTCGATCTTACGTTTTGTGTAAGTCCATCGTAAGTTTTCTTAAGATTTTCCTAATTCACACTTTATCATAAGTTTGTCCTAAGACGTTTTTTGTAACTTCGTGCCACACAGCAGTTTAACTGGCCTGCAGTGCAAGCAGTCTTGTGTGAACGTATCAGCAACGGTCACAGTTTATGGAGGACACCGTCGAACCCTCTTACCTGCCTGGGATTAACTCCCTGTTCATCAGGTGCATAGGAATTATTAGAAATAATTCTTTGGTAGACAAACGTGCCTGGGCTGAAGCGCGAACCCCGGCCACTGAGCGCATCACGCTCTACTGCACTTGGTGGCCGAGTGCGCTGACCACTCGGCCACATGGGCAGGTCATCCACTGGTGCAACTCAAACACAATGTTTCAGATCAAATCTTTAACATTCACACAGAACCCCAGCAGTCGTTCAAACCATGATTTAAACTCAATTACAGACGGGATTTTCCCATAACTGAAACGTTACAGATACTTATAGTGACTATTAATTATTATTACCATTATTGCTATTACTGAGCGCTTACACATTATTGATTACATGCTGGTTACCTCCCCCACTGATGGTGACGGGAGGTTACGTTTTTGCCGGCGTCTGTAGACATATATGGGTATACATGTTTGTGAACAACTTCCTGGCACCGATTCAAGTCCGATTGTCACCAAACTTCGTCATTCATAGATTTGGCCATAGGGGACAAGGTGATTAAATTTTGGAAGGTCAAGGTCAGTGGGGAGGTATGCGCTCTGCTGAACGCCCTTCTAGTTACTCATGTTACTGGCTTCTCATGGGCAACCGTCAAACACAGCTACCTTGGAGAGTGTCCGTTAAACAGTTCCGTCTGTGTATGTGAGTGAATGATCAGTGTTGATACGGTACCGGTCAGATGGAATCATCATCGCTGGCTGCTGCTGTTGTACTTGTCGTTGTTTCTGCTCATGAAGCTGCTTCTGAATGACTGAATGAACAGCAGCCAGATGCACTGCATCACCTGCCGGCTGCGCAGTCACCATCGACTACAACCATCACCTCATAGTAATAACAAGTACGTCCGTCTTCAGGACGGCCGTATATCCACACATGCCAACCTACGTCCACACACCGTGCAATATTGCATGAACGGCACATCTCTAGCGGTTCTATTTATAGTTCAGTGTGCGGGCAGGCTAATTTGCCGGCCAATTTTGAGCTTCTAGGGGAGCAAAGTGCCCCAAAATGGGACATTCCCGGCACAGGACGCCGATGAACCATCGTGCAAAATTTGATGCCACTAGCTTTATCATTCACGGATAAATCCACAACCGTACAAACAAACAAACAGAATTACAAATAGTACACGATATATACACATCTTGCCTTTTGGCATGCGTGGATAGTAGTAGTAGTAGTAGTAGTGTGCACATTTATACAGTGCCAAATAAGTCTTCAGAAATGCTGCTGCAGACAGGAAATGTGAGCCTTTAAGTGTTTGAACAAGACTACACAGACTGGAGGCCCTTATAACAGTGTCAAAGTACTAAAGGCAATGAAATTTTCATATTTTACAAACTGTACCACACACTTTCCACCACCGACTAATAAGTACTTTTGCAGTACCACAATGCGCTGATGCAACACACTGCATACTGACAGACTGCTGTGGTTAAAGCATGGAAATGCAAGAACAAATGGGATTTCTGCGACAGGAGTAAATTTAATTGTTGTAATTTTCTAGCTACGAGAGGCTGAGTTTCCACAGATAAATGCTTTGTCTGCTTCATGGATGACAGAAGTAATACATCTCAAACGCAGGCGAGTGCCCCATAATGTAAACCCGCGCTGGTTCAAAACTGTATAGGGCATGATGAAAAAGCCGAAAAATCACGAGTTTTGGATAAGATGCCAGAAGAATATGCCCGTGCTGTTGGAGATACGCAGATATCACTATAACAAAATTAGTCCCGTACAGGGACTGACAGTCGACTTCCGCTAGGGCAGACTAGGGCAATTATCAAAAACTCGGCCGGAACAAATTCATGTAGTGCCCTAGTTTAAGAATCAGTAGTTATTTGCCAGCTCCCATTTCCCAGTGCATCACATTTGAGAGCAGAGCCAGTAATGCTGTTGACGAAGGCAACGCTGAAGTTGCGAAACGAACGTAGCCGTTCGCGGTGTTTTGCACAAAGTGCACACCATATGCGCACCGCACTTTTGTCAAATATTTCACCACAAATCCAAATTCCATTTGGATCGAGTGTTTTAAGCTAAGACTGAAACGTTTTCTGTGAAATTCTACTCATAACTTAGTTGTTGTTGACATTTTACTGCCACCGGAAACTAAGTATCCATTGTCATTAATATTCATGTAATAAATACATCAAGTTGTTGACGGAAGTAGGCTGAACCACGTGCACGCTATTGCCGCTGATTAACGCGAATTGACGATTTTTTATTGACAAACATCTGCAAAAATGCGCTTTATTTTACGTTTGTTTTGAGTAAATAAGATACCAAAAATATTGATTCGCACAAATTTACACCTGAATCTCACTTTGTGTAGCAAAAGCCCAATTTTGCGGCGCATTTTGTGATGCGATACCGCTTGGCGTAATTTGGTTGATTTTGCAACTTTCGGGTCCCGGTGACCTTGACCTTGGATCGGGGTCAAGGTCATACCGTTGTGCATCTGTCATCGAGTACTACCTGTATACCAAGTTTGATAGAGATCGCATAAACTCGAGAAAATAACTTGTCAGATGTGGTTAGGACCAAAGTTCAGAGGTCACGTGATGGAAAACGAGGACAATTTCAAAAATCTGACCAGTTAAATTTTAATCGTGATCATTTGCCAGCCCCTATTATAAATGGGGAGGAGATAGCCCTTGAAAATGGTCGAATTTCCGACTTTCATGGGCTCGTGACCTTGACCTTGACCTGGCATGCTCATTACCTTTTTTGCATCTCTCATCGAGTACTACATGTGTACCAGATTTCATCGAAATTGAAGAAACTTTTTGTGGACGGACGGATGTACGGACGGAAATTTTACACCCATATTATTAGGTCGACTTCCAAATTTTGGAAGTCGAACTAAAAATGAAGACAGGAATAGGCAGACATAAGTGCGAAGTTATCGCCTGTCTGTCTGTCCAGCAAAACGCAATGCGAACTCTTCGTTATATTGTGTATTGAATTTATGGCAAATAAATCTGATTTGATTTGAAGACAAACTGTGTAGCCACTGAGCTGGTCTAACACAGTACACACTGCCAAGGCATACATTGTGTTATGCACACTCATCATGCAGCTAAAATCTAGCTGACAAAGACAGCAGCCAACCTGTGGTGCAACTGGTGGAGGAACCATGCCAGCAAACGGCAGTCGCTGTCGACTATGGATGGGCAGCGGTGCCGCGATGCTGATTGGTGGCTGACTACCAAACACTAATACACACACATCATTACTTACTTATAGTGCAACCACATCACAGCTACAGCATTCTTCAACATCAGTAACATCTGCAGTAATAACATCTCTATCTTGCATCGTTTCCAAGCTACCATCATCAGCGCAGTGTGACGCATGATTTTCTGCGCTATATAAATATTCTTACTTACTTACTTACTTACGTTTACAGTGTACGTGACTGCCAGTGACCTTCAGAAGTCCTTCAGTTTTGACAAATTACAGGCCATGTGCATTTTCCACTTCATATGCCAACATATTGTAACTAGATACATTTCACACAGCAAGTGACCTTCAAGGTTACTCAAGGTCATTAATATCGGTGTCGTTAGCTACGCCATGCATGATTAGCTGTTATTAGTCTTCCACTGCACCATTTCCTAGACATTGTTGCAGGGTCACACGATGCATGTAAGAGGAATTGGACAAAGGAGACAATGCAGCTGTGTACAAGCACCGTCAGTCATAAAAACAAGGTGTCGCCCTAACGGGACGTAACACTACTGGCCCGCCATGCAGTGTTACCATGCAGCTATAATTAGACTGGAGGCGGCCTGCAGGAGTGATGCTGCCTGCAGGCCCGCCGTGGAGTGTTACAGACCCCGACAGACGACAGACGGCAGAGAGCAAAACAATACTGGCCCCTTTACACTATGTGTAGGCGGGCCAGTAACAAACTAAAGAAGTATTGACGGTGACATACTGATGGGAGATGGAGCACGTGGAGAGTATGATCGCAAATGTTGCTGCAGTATCTGTGGAGAGATGTTCTCATGTCCCGGCTGCGGCTGCCGCAGTGGCTGTGGTTGATTCGGAGGCTGCTGTAGATAGGCCATCAGTAGCTGAGGATCTTTCATCATCATCTGCTGTTGATGGTGCAGATAGAGCTGCTGCTGCTGGTAAAGCTGATATAGCTTCTGCTGCTGCAACACTGCACTGTTGTCAACGGCGACTGGATTCAGATGCTGCTGTGACGCTGGCACGCTGACTGGTCCAGCCTTCAAACATCATATGAGCCAACATCAGCTAATGAACAATAATAACTAATGATTTCAATTAACAATTATACACAATGCCTCTCCAAAATGACCTATTCTGAGTCAGATGAGACATGAAACCTGAACTCAACCAATCAATCTCTGGCTGTATGGAATACTGCGACACAACTCTACGAGTTAAACTCATCTGATTAGTACGGTATGAATAATATTAAAAATGAACAACGATATCCCTTATCTTCTCGTGCTTCATCAGAAGTGTCTGACCAACCAGCAACTAAACAGCTGGGAGACGATTTTGTTTGAGTGATCTTCTCTTACAGCAACACACCGAGCTGATATGGGATCACAAACAGTGGCAGCGAACTGCAGCAGACGTGTTCCTTTTACAGGTCAGATGTCCGTTCAGTTAGTCAACCAACCGTGATGTAAACAACTCAATGCACTATAATCATCCACTGAACCTCATTCTTGCTCGATCCATCAATGGACTTCAAGGCAAGGCATGCAACACCCTTACACTGGCTCTCAACAGTGGTACAACTGATGACATGCCACCAGCATCAGCAACCAACACAGCAGTTCACCATCAGTAACGTAGCCGCATCACTAGCTTTCTTTTTCACAACTCCACAAGCACAGACTTTCACGACCCTTCAAACTGTCTGCCGCTACCGCTACTAACAACTGTAACTCAGGAAGGGCTAGACTTTACAATTTGAACACAACAGAGGACAGGACGATTAGTTGAGCGACAGTGGTTGGCAGGTGGCGTTTGTAGAGAAACAAAGGATGTCTTCCTTGCAGTCTGCCCAAAGAATAAGTGTGACGCCAAAACTCTACTAGACATACGGAGGACTTTTGTTACCTCAGGAAGTGCTACAAAGACAAACTAAAGGCACAGTGACACATACATACACCTTACATAATGTATGCATTAACTGCTGTGGCTTGTTGCCACAGTGACCAGAACAAACGCTAGTCATCGTTGTCAAACAGCAGGGATGAAGAAATAATTAATAAACCTGTGACGACTCGGAGGAAACGTTCACTGACAGCTGACTGACTGCAGCTGATGACACTGTCAGCTGCTGCTGGATGGACTTGACAGCACTCTGTGCCTGCACCACCACAGTCAACATGTCATCACAGTCAACATGTCACAGCCATCTGTCCACATGCACTACCGTCTACATCAGACAGTCCACGACAGAGCACTTTGCTTTAGGAACTGCTAACCTCCTGACTTGAGTACAACTTAGGAAATCTAGGCAAGACTTGGGAAAAAGTTTAGAAATTACAATGTATTATAAACGTTTGAGAAACAGACTCAATGACACATCACTGACGCATCTGAGTACTTCTTACTTTGCACTATACTAATGTGCTCTTATATTATTATTACTGGACCACCTACAGATAGTGTAGGGGGGCTAGACTAGTAACAGTTGCTGGCGGGCGTCTGTCGTCTGTAAAACTCCATGGCGGGCCTGCAAACGGCTTCACCCGTGCAGGCCAGGCGATGACGTCATGCTGCCTCCAGTCTAATTATAGCTGCACAGTAACTGCACGGCGGGCCAGTAGTGTTACGTCCCATTACGGCTAGACTTGTTATTATTAGACGACATCGCCTGCATGCAGTGAATAGATGAGACCTATTGCTAAGATGTCACACACAGTGTGGTCATGAGTACATCTGTGTGTAGGGTACATGGCTGTCCTGTGCAAAACAGCTCAACCAATTTACATGCTGTGGG
>Ga0209780_1001834_pt1 | contig 14529 bp, 11 predicted proteins | sample WorMetexBAHAMAS2_FD_187384 | JGI IMG/M metagenome (GOLD analysis project Ga0209780, IMG submission 187384) | Marine gutless worms symbiont microbial communities from Max Planck institute for Marine Microbiology, Germany - Inanidrilus exumae... | ecosystem: Host-associated > Annelida > Digestive... | reverse complement strand
AACCGATTGACCTGTGAACTTAAGTTTGTGTGTGTGTGTGTGTGTGTGTGTCACATACCAATGTACAGCGCATATGGGCGTGCTAACGTCGTAACGCGTCGGTCCGACCTCGATTCTCGATCGATGACAGTTTTTCTTAGTTATAATATGAGAACGGGGCCCATTCACGCATTCTGAAATTCAAACTCAACTATCGTAGATTGCAGTTTGCAGTTTGTGCTGTTGTTACAATGCTGTAGGCCTAGTACTTTTTCGGTAGGCCTATTGCTACAGAGATCGTAATACTTTTGTTCTTAAGTATTGCATAAAGCATCGCAATATTTTTCGGTTCTTTTGTGCAGTACTCAATAGCAGAATGTTTCTTTAAAGATTCTCAAATAATAACGACACACAATTGGCTTAATTCAAGCATTGCAAACTGTTTCTTATTCTCGCTAAGTGGTGATATTAAATTTTGGCATATTTTCATATGCAGTAATGCCAACGATAATTATATTGCAATACTTTTCACCCGCACGGTGCTAGCGATGCCGTCGTCGTGTGTCTCCGTGTGTCTGTCTGTCTGTGTGTCTGTCACACGCCGGTATTGTATCGAAACGGCTAAACATAGGATCACGCAAACGACATCACGTGATAGCCCAGGGACTCTAGTTTTCTGACACCAAGAGTCTTTGGTGGAAGAAACCCTACCCCGGAAATTTGCGCTCAAAATGACCCACCCCCTTTTGAACGATACAATTTCGACCAATATCCGCTCATAGCGTTTCAACTGTAAGAGCTGGCGAAAAAAGTTTAATTAGCACTAGGCCTAATAGGAAGTCGACTACGCACTTTCCAACGAGCCATATATGAACCGTGTAAGTTACGCCTACGTCCCCCAAAAAACGCGATTTTGCTTTTTTTGTCAGTAAAATTCAAATTCTATCGAAAAAGTCTGCTACAAAGTTTCTTTATTTGAAAACTTCCAGGGACAAGGTTGTAGCTACATCGTTCCTCTATCTACATAGATGGATTGCGGGCGACGTCCACATCTACATAAATTTGCACTCAAAGTGACCCACGCCTTCAGAAAACGCCGATTTCGACAGATGTCGTTCAATAGTGCCGCAGCCACGAGGCTAGCGTAAATAAGTTCAATTATCGCTAATAGGAAGTCGACAATGCTCTGTCCATCGAGCCATATATAGATAAACCTAGTGCGTTACCCCTATGTCCCCCAAGTAGGGTGGCACAAAACGGGATTTTTTTTACATTTGGCGTTGCCTTTCATTTCTTCGTTGCAGGTAATCGTAGACAATTCAAGTGTGGTAGGCCTATGTGTTGACCGTAGCAAGTCCCATCCTACAGATGATAAGCCGTCGATCCCTGAAATGGGCGTGGGCACGTCATGTGACCCATCATTTTAAACTTTTAGTCCACCTAAGATATCTCTGGAACGGCTTAAGCTACAAACTCCCAATTTGGTGTGCATGTTGAATCTTGTGCAAGTGCCAGCCTACGGACGACACATTGTCCCTAAAAGGGGCGTGATCATTGTCACGTGACCTCTGTAACTTTTGGAAAATACGCGATAATATCTCGAAAACGGTACAAGATAGCCTCATAGTTTGTATTAAATTCGAATAGAAAGTCGTATGCGCTCTATCGAATGGTTATGTTGCCGATGACCTTGGCTGACCCTTAACCATCTCAATTTCTAGGCCTACATTTTGCGTAAATTGCGTTGCATTATGCAACTTCGTAATTGGTGATCGCAGAGACTCCAAATTTGATGTACAGGTTAAATGTGCAAGTTAAATGTGCCAACGGAAGACGTAAAAAGCCGTCTCTGATAGGGGCGTAGTCAGGTCATGTGACCCATTAAAAATTTTTGGGGCTTCAATCATATCACTGGAACGGCTAAACCTAAGGTCGTCAAATTTTGTAGCCTATAGAAGTAGGCTATATCAATTCTAACAACAGGATAACATATCACCAACAAAAGGGGCGTGATTATGGTCACGTGACTGATTTAAAATTTTGCCGTCTGTCGTGATGCAGCGCGTCGCGCGGGTTTGTCAGCGACAGCTGAGCTACTTGTCTCCAATCATGTGACGTGGTAGGCTAATACACAAGAAACGATATGTCTGATATAAGACGAAGACATGACTAGTACAAATCGTATATGGTCTATCGAAATAGCGACATCACGATGACATTGAGTGAATTTTTTTGTGCAATCGTACCTCTTATAGCGTGGTTGCGTGGCACAGTGGTAGAACGTTGGTCTTTGACCGGCGAACTTTCCTGTCCCACGCTCGACCTGCAGCTGACGGGTGACCACTTATGTGGGCAAGCCGTCCGCTATAGGTCAGCCAACTAGGCCAACTCAGCCTTTCATCCTTCAGAGGTCGATAAATTGAGTAGCAAGCTATATCAGATGTGTGCCGCCTCGTTCGGGTGGTGCCATCTGGTGAATGCTTACGGAGTAAAGTCAGGATGGTCGTGTGGGTGGCAGGTAAAAACTGTGTGATCCCGTTAACACGTGTCATTCTGTAGCGCTTCGTGACTGTTTAGGCCGTAAGAACGCGCTATATAAGTACCTCATACTTTACTTTACTTACTTTACTTTGAAACCACTTGCTCCGCGCTTTCTCGCACATGTGCATATGCATTTGACTTTTGATGTTGCAGACAAGATCAACGATTTCAGAGACTGTCGCTATCAACGGTGCTATAGCTGAGGATTAGCAAGATCTGCTTCTGTGTCGGCACTGTCGTGGCTCCACGAATGAAGAATTGAAAAGAAGAAACGTATAACTCCGTTGGACTGCTGTTTGAATGTGATTATAAACTGCTACATGCTACTGCTATATGCGACCTTCCAGCGTTATATTGATGAACTTTCTGATATCTGTCCTCACCCAAGACACCGTATAGTCGTATCGCCTTCAGCCAAATTTCACTCATCCCCCGATCCACTCATAGCGAAAATTACAGCAATTTGGCTTCATATTGTACCAGCAAAACTGTCGCTGGTCTTATAGGTCGGATCCTTGTAATACACTGGCTTGAATATTTGCACATGTCGATATTTTTCCTGAATAGCCTACTTCGTGCAGTGCAAACGGTCGTGTAGAAACTATACGTCCCTATCCTGCATTTTTTAATAATTTAGTCATCTCTGTCAGCATTAATACGCACAACATTATGTATGCAATGATTGCAATCACACTTTTATTTCCGGTTACATCAAACATTGTAAATACAATTAAAGTAAATTCAATGCATATGGTATACAGACAGAATAGGTAATCCACCGTTCAACTATATAAACGAAAGTCTGCGACATTGAATACACCAATGATACACGTAATTAGTGAAAACGGTGATGACTAACGAGCATACAATGATTGTAAATTCAATCAACATCACCAACAGCCACCAATGCAACTCAGCGGAAGCTCCAGAGCGGACGAAAGATGTCGTAACTATAGAAGAAGCCAGCACTCACATGAGTGCAAAGACCCACGCGGGCACTACTGACAAAATAGACGAGTTTGCAGAACTCATCGTGGAACTGACAGTCATCTTGTCTGGCCAGAAAACTATTGGCTTTCCACGCTTGATACAGTCTCCTCCCGTGTTTTCCACTCTCTCCTTTTTCCGCTTCTGCGTTTTCAACGTCCCCACATAAAATTAACACAATAAGTAAAGCCAGGTTGGTCGCCTCCTATACGACCTCCGGCCTGGAAACGGAACGGACCTATTCTGGAAGCAGTAGATATATAAGTCAGGAAGTAAACGAGAAAGTATAAGTAAATAAGCAAGGAACAAAGTATAAGGAAAGAAGATAGTAAGGAACGAGTAAGGAAGGTAGAAAAGATAAGTAAACAAACAAACAAACAAACAAACAAACATTTATATAGCGCCGAAATCAACAAATGAAACAGGACGCATACTGTCCCGAAGCCCGTAGGCTATACGGGGCAGAAGGCCCGTATGAAACAGGTGGAGGCTGGACGGCTATCTGTATAGACTGTATGCGTATCATGGGGCGACGCATGGGGCGATCATAAACAAACATTAGGCTAACAATTAAATACTTTCGATTCTGCATGCAATTCTGCGTATGCGAAAACTTCTTAAATTTGCATGTGAGTCTACGTTTCGATTTCGTTTTTCTGTTATTTGTTTAGGTTTAGGCCTAGTATTTTTTCGTGTTTTTGTATATTAGCTTAAAACATTTTATTCCTGTGTTGCTTGCTTCTGTTGGGTTTAGTTTTTTTTCAATACCAAACCAAGAGATTGGCTAGGAAGAATGTCTCCGAAGTGACCTATTTTCTATCGAGTGGGACGTAAAACATTAGGCCCTAACTCAGTCAATCAATTCGTGCGATCAAGCGAAAATCATAAAACAAATCATAAAATCATAAAACACTCATAAAATCCTTCAAGGTCAGATCAGACATGAAACGAAGGTACATCAACAGCTTTCGAATAAGCTTCCATAAGCTGCGGACTTCGCCACTTTTATGCTTGTCACCAAAATGTCTGGTCAGTCGAATTGGACCGACGCAAATTCTCCAAAACGCTCGACTTCTTTTACAGCACTTGACCGTCACTGTCACAGACAGTGACAGACTTTTCGCAGACGATATCGTTGTCAGTCTTCGCATAAACGACAGTTACCTTTGTGCAATGTTGAATAACGTGGAGCGTCGCGCCGTCTCTCTGCAACAGGTGAGCCTCTTACTATACCTCCGCCACAGGTAATGCTTTGACCATCGTGTCTGTTGTCTGTTGGTCTGGTCGCGAACACCAGAACTAAAACAAGTGGTTAGGATTTTTGACTAAAAGGCCGCATCGCAGGGGCGGATTTTTCACTGATCGTGACGAAAATTTAATGTGACAATCGCCAGGCGGGAGCTATCGTACCAATTGATTTTCGTGCTGCCTGGAACGCAGGAGTAGTGATTCACATGATTTTCAATAGGCCAGACAACACCGAAAGTTTCCCCTTCTCCTCGGGATATATGTGGAACCCATCTAATACATGGCTCCTTGGGCCAACCCGAGTCAGCCACCGAACGGCGTCTCGATCGGTTTATCCGTTTTTTTTCTGCAGCAGTGTGGGAATTAAGCCAAAAGAACTTGGGTCCGCTGCCCCGAAGGTCAACATAGATGACAAAATAGGGGTTGAATACATGAACTAGGGGGTTGAAACCCCCAACCCCGATAATTCCCATACTGTTTTGTAAAGATCACGAACATGACCAACAGAAACTAGGACTGACACACAGACCGACGGACCACGCTACTCCGTCAGTAGCAATAGGCCGCTATCGCCAGATGTCGCTGCGATGCGGCCTAAAAATTAGTGTTGGATTTTCATGAAATGTAGAATAGGCAGGCTATGGACCTGTGAATAAATTTTCAAAGGTTAGAGTGAGGCTTTACGGTTGCAGCACTGTGGAGGTATGCGCTCCAGCGAGTGCCGACTAGTTTTCCACGTGACGCTACGTCACCATCAATAGAAGTGTTCGACCTATCAGTTTATATACGCGCTCGCAGCGTCTGTAGAGCAGAAATACTTGTAAATGCGTCGCATCACTGTGGAAGCAGATAGTTCGGTGGTTGAATCAATACCAGCTTCTCTGTCTGTTCGCACATCGTCAAATCATCGTCAAATCAACACCGTCATCGATCTCTGTCAATGGACTAAGTGTTACAGTCTATGTACGTGTGTACAACGCTTAGGCTACAACAAGTAGCTCAGCTGTCGCTGACAGACCCGCGCGACGCAGAGGTTCAGCACATGCTAAATGTTTCGTATCGCATCGTGCCTATATATAAAGTTGCCGAGTCTGTCCGTCTGTGTGTCTGTGTTCCGGATTTCGGAAAAACGTGTGTACCGATTTCCGTGAAACTTTTCATGGTTCATAGGGATCATAGGTAGACATGAACGGGAAAAAATTCCGGAAAATGTCGACCCTTATGTGTAAAAATTCGGAAAACGGTTCAAAATTGCCGATTTCGAGAAAGTCATCCGGTTGAGAAACGGCACCGGGCCAGCGCGCTGGCGACACTAGTGGCGCGGTGTAACGAATGGATCGAGCGCCTCCGAGCGCCGCAGGCGCGAGGAGTAACCGAGCTACTTCCCGGCCGGCTTGGGCCGGGTAAACGCTAGTATGGTAATCAAACCATTTCTTTTACTCGGCCTAACTGCTGAACACAGATCTCGACGGTGGATGTGATCAACAGTTGTCCGATGACCATCAGACGTTTATGACACTCACCAGCGAATTAAGTTGACAGCGCCTGAGACGATCAGCCGTTCCAGAGATATGGTTGGTGCCCACCAAAGTTTAAATTGTTCACGTGACCTAACCACACCCCTTTCAGGGACGGTTTGCCATCGCTGGGCTAGCACTTGCTATCATCAACCTACCTACCAAATTTGAAATCTCTGACTCCACTCACTACAAAGATATGAAAGCCAATACAAAATGTCAAAAATGGGGTGGTTTGGGGTAGCAAAGGGTCACTCAAGTTCACCGGAAATAGCACTAATCGATAGAGCATACACGAATTCCTATTAGTGTTTGATAGTAACTATGTCCCTATCTTGCACCGTTTCTGAGATATAGCGACATATTGGCCAAAAATCGCCGTTTGAACCTACACCTCTGTTTGGCGCCCCGGTTGGGGGTGATCCTGGTGGAATTTCGCTTAGATTTTTGGCGTCAGAAAACTAGAGTCCCTGGGCTATCGTATGACGTTGTTTGCGTGATGCTACATTTAGGCGTTTTGACACAATACCGGCGTGTGACAGACAGACAGACAAACAAACAAACACACAGACACACGACGACAGCATATACCGCGCTAGCATAGCGTCGTGCGGCAAAAACAGTCACGTGACCATAAACCGCACCTCTTTTTGTCACCACGTTGCTAGAATTGATATACTCCAGGCCTGCATGTGTACAAAATTTGACGACTCAGCCGTTCCAGTGATAATTATGACTGGAGCCCCAAAATTTTAGTGGATCACATGACCTGACAACACCCCTATCAGAGACAATTTGTCGTCCGTTGGCTGTGTTTTGAATAATTTCATAAAAAGGGTTGACTGAGAAATCTATTAAGGATTAGAGATCTGTCTTGTTCAAAGGACAGGCCTCGGAATAGACAAAATGGTCAGCTGAGCTGACTACTGGCGACCGAATTTATCTTTTTGCAGCAGACACACGGCCTAATATTACCTACAGATGTCAATGCGGCTATAAAACTTTCTCTATAGAATGTTATTTAGCGACATCTATTAATCAACCAATTTTATGGTTATGTTGTTCGTATACGTATAGGCTAATCGTTAGTAGGCTAGTTCACACTACTTTTGTGTAGCCTTTTTGTATCTACATTCGTCCCATGTTTTTTTATCACATTTACCATATGTTGCATGTGCGTATGTCATGTGTTTAATATAGAATTTACTTACTTACTTACATAACTATTCTACAATGAACTCAACCTTCCTAGCGTTGCTGTTGTTGTCGTCTTGCTCCTCGCTCGATCGTTGCAAATACTGCTTTAAGCAGTCAACTGCCATTTCCAGCAACACTTCTTGAGATCTTGTCTGAGGCTGGTCACACCAACACTTGACTCGATCCAGCAGATTAGTTAGCTGCGACATTAGTGACAGACGGCCAGGAACAATATCTTTAAACTCACTTTGGGGAACGACTTTTCCATCCAAGCTGAGCGCCACGGAAAGGTCAGGTTTAACAGACACGGATGCTCTGACGAAGGGTATTTCGTCTGTTATTTCCAACAAACAGACTAACAAAGTTTGGTCACGCACACATACGGTAAATCCACCCGGAACCGTTTCACCGTTTAATCTCTGAGCAATGTCGGTGATGGACATATTGCTGATGTTGTCCTCTTGTCTGAAGGAGGCTTCCATGTCTTCAAGTGCCTTGACTCATGCAGGCGACGACTAGCAGCCGTTGCTTTGCTTGTAGTACGAGGTGGTTGGACTGCAGTCGACAAATGTTGGGGTGCGCTGGGAAAAACGGAAGGCACGGCATCGTCTTTCAAATAACGCTTTGTTAGCTCCTTTTTATCTCCGCGGCTCTTTTCTCTGCGTTTGTTGCTGTCGGTGTGGACTTCCACGAAGTCGCTAGGCGCGAAATGAAGCGAACAAAGTTTGGTATTCTTAGTCGGGACGAAGTGTCTTCTCGCTATCGCTCGCAACCACCGGTCGCATAACTCCATGTTGCGCAGTGGAAATGAATGAAAAGTTATCTTCTCACTGTCACCTTTTACGTCGACGTTCGTTTTCGTGGGCCTATAGCCACTTCTACATCCGTACGCCGAACATTTATTCACCATGATAGTTAACGTAATACGAACTGTCAAAGTCGACTCCACGATACGATACGACCAACTATCGTCGCCGCGGCACGCACTGACGCTAATTTTTACCGCAACGACAAACGACAGCGATCAACGTAACGTCAGTCTACCTACATAATATACATTAACTGTAGATAATTATACACGTATTAACGCAAAAAACTACGCCAGCACACGGCGTTCGAATTACTCTTCAAACGACACACACACACGTCTAAGTTGGTAACGGCGATACAGCAGCAGCAGCAGCCAGAGTCAGGGCAGTCGGGCAAGATGCGATGCGCCTTTTTGCTACGGCATGCACGGCCTCATATTGTACGGCAGAGCAAAGTCCACGGCGTGAGCTGCAGCTACAGCCTGTCCTACAGCCAGTGCCCCTCCAGCTGAGCTTTATCTTGCTAGCAGCCTAGCAAGCAGCAGCCGTGGTGGTGCTTCGCCTGCTCAGTGCACAGCAGAGCTGCCAGTCTGCCACACCGCCACACGGCCACAGTGAAATGATCGCTGCATATTGATCAGTAGTGTCAGTCCGGCATTTTATCGGCGTGAACCTTCAACGAGATCGCAGGTAATGTTTACAGTTTACGTGAACAACCTTATTTGTTCCGGCCTCATTTATCGTTGGTTGCTGCAGGTTAGGCTCGCATGTTCGTGACGTCATTGTGCCTAGCGTGACGGGTGTGTTGGAAGAGAGTATATCTTCGAGGCCAAAGCCACTCGGGCGAATATTGCAAATATGGCCAATTGAACGGCCTTCACGCGTTCGGCTATACCTCCGCCGACAGTGAACCGATTTTGATTAAATTTGGAACATTGTGAGCCAAACGTGAGGGGCTGGCCCTGGCAGATTTTGGGCGCGATCCGCGCAGTAGCAACAGTTTGAGAGGGAGCCGAAGTTTTGTTTTTTTTTGTGAGGTAAATAATGCACGATTTCATCGAATTTCCGTCGAACAAATTTTTCGACATTTGAACACCACAACGTCAATCGGTGTCACCATGTGAACTTTCTGAACAAAATTTTGAAAATTTTACCATATAAGCCTAAGGGGTCGTTTTTCTAATAAGAAACGCAAAAATTGCTCACAAAAATTCCAGGTCTTGTAACTTCAGGCCGTCATAACTCCGCAATGATTACAAATGCCGAAAACTTACGATAAAAATGGTCCCCCTACGGGATGTCTAGTTTTCATTTTTACCGTGAGAATCGATTCAAAGTCTTTCCCCTGGGCTGTACGCTGCGCACAAGAAAACATTTCCGCCAAGGATTAGCGCACGTTTACGATACGGCATAACGTACATGCATAGAGTGGCCTGATTACGTCGTCAGATCACGGCCAGGTCATCCAATAAAATAAAGCGAAACTGGGTGAATTTGCTGAGCCGCGAAAAGCAGACTGAATTGAAACTGAAAGTGAGTAACACGGCGATAACGCTCGCATCACTCAGTCGCAGGCGCGTGACACTAGGTATCGTCGAATGCAGGAAGTAAACAAGTTGTGCGTCAGTAAATAAGTAAACAGTTGTGTCACCTGTCGGGTATGCCGGTGAAAAACGCTCTCTTCGAGCCTATATTGCAGTGTGTCTCCACATACACTGCAACCCGTCTAGTCTTACAGCTGAATATAGTTGCTGATTGCTGATGTCGATCCGATCTGTCGAGTCAACTGCTCCAATAAATACTTGTTGTAGCCGTAGACAATAACAGAATTTGGCTTCTCCACTGTGCGCTCCGCCTATCGCTACCGACCGAGTAGCGTGGTCTGTCGGTCTGTCACCTAGTGAGCCCTGCAAAACGGCTGAAGCGAAGCGATCGAGATGCCGTTTGCGTCGACGACTCTGGTGGGCCCAGGGTAACACCTGTTGCATATAGTGGACCGCTTCGGGCGAATACTGTATCGTGTTCATTCAACACAATACCGCCTTCTACTTTTAATATTGTGTATTTTATCTGTGCTGACGATCTTTCCAGGTCAAGATGTCGGCGCCTCCACCGTACTCGACAGCAGCTGATAGTAAAGCGGAGCAGTTTCAACAGCCGTTGCCACAACGTCCACAGCCGTATGCTCCATCAGCTCAGCCGCCGCAGCAGTACGGGTATCCGCCTCCCCCTCAACCACAACAGTATCAGCCACAACCGGCAGTGTACCCGCAACCACCAGGTTGTAACAACAAAATGCTCATTATTACGTTGCCTCCGGGAAGTATTGCGATTAGCATGTCTGTCTGTCTATCTGTCCTGTGCTCTTGTCTAAAAAAACCACATGTCCAAATTTCACGAAATTTTTTGTACATGGTACATGTTGTCGTGGCTTGGTCCTTGTATGACGAGAATGCAATACGTTATGCATGTCCAGTTTTGTGGATGACGCCGAGTTTTCACATAATGGGGCCGGTAGGCTAGATTCAAAGACGGCGTCGTTTGGTCGAGTTCGCCAGGTGGCGGCACCGGGGACATAGGCTTGTTTTGTCTAGCTGTCACGTGACCTTTTTAATTTTGGGAAAATAAGCGATAATATCTCGAAAACGGTACGAGGTATAGCCTCATAGTTTCTATTAACTTCGAATAGGAAGTCGTATGCGCTCTATCGAATGGTCATGTTGCCGATTACCTTGCGTAAGACAATGCAAAATGTTGAAATTGAGGTGATTTAATGTGCTTAGGGGTCAATTTCAACACTTTGCATTGTCTTACGCATCTTCGTAATTGGTGATCGCAAAGACATTGCAATTACCATGATGCATTACACAATTCCGCATTTACCAATTCCATTGCTCGCACTTTTCGGTATTCAACAGTCTGCTATTACTAACTGTCGATCAGTTCTTGTCCGTGGGACGTACATATTTTCTCTTTAAAGTGCACTGTAATTCGACGAAACAATAAGCTACAACAATTGAAGACATGCCGGCGACCGCAGGTGGTATCAGTTCTTCCTGTCGGTTGCCGTGGTTGCGACACTCGTACCGCAACCGTATCGCAACGGCTACGGATTAACCGTACACAGTTTCACCTTCTGTGATCACTGCAAGTGTGTCTTTACGGTTAAACATATGCTTTTAGAATGTCCAAGTACTGCAGTCGTTCGCGATAAATATTTTAGCAGTACTACATTGAAAGAGCTGTTCTCCAATGTCGATGCACGCTGCATCCTTGATTTTACCAAGGAGAGTGACTTTTATCATGCTATCTAAATAACATTCAATCAACCCAATGTTTCTTTCTAACACAATTCTTCGTATCTACTGCTTTGTTCACCTTATATTTGTTTTTACTTTTTTGTTATTGATTAATTTTTCATATTGGTTTTAACTTTTCTGGCACCGAATAGCTTACCATGTGCTGATGGTGCCGTTAAGAATCTACTCACTCACTTCACCTTCGGTAAATTGCGTTTCATACTCGGAAGCGAGTTTCTTCTATACAGAAGATGAGTGGCGTCTAGCTGTGTGCCACCATTGGGCTTATTCACGAATCCGCCATATTGCCGGAAGAAGTTGTTACCAAAACAACGCAATTACTGCAAACACTACTGCCGTTGTTTGCCGTAATTGCCTCGTTATCGATTGACCCAGTTACTAATGAGGTCAAGCGTGACTTGACGCAGTAAGTACGTGATCCAGTAGAATCAGCAAGTCTGTAGCCTGCAGCAGCTCAATAATTGTGAGTTGTATCGATTTGCAGGTGCGTACTACCAGGCGCCGCCAGCAGCAACGACAGTGGTTGTCACTCCGGCAGTGCCGCTATCAGGCACAACTTCCATGTTTCCACCGGATCCGCTGCAGACGACGTGCCCAAACTGTCACCAGACCGTTCTCACGCAGATTTCCTACGAGCTCGGAGCCATGGTGTGGCTCATCGCTATAGTACTCATCGTTGTCGGGTTCGTTTTGGCGCTAGTGATTTTTAACGCGATATGACTAATGACCGCAGCGGACCAGAAGAGGACCAACTGACTTGGACTCGACTACAGCGGATCTATTGTGGACATATTAGCCGATTTTCGGACGTCTTAAAGCATGGCTAGGGTTAGTGTTAAGGCTAGGATGGGCTAACGTGTCCGCAGTAGGTCCTTTGTGGTCGAATCCAACTCCGTTGTAGTCCTTATCGGGCCTGTAGCGGTCCGCCGAGGTCCGTTACGATTATTAGTCATAAATTTTTAACGTACATCCGGTTACATTCTTCTTGTTGAGTTAAAATGTATATGTCTGTTACTTACTTACTTTATTCCGATAATTTGAGACTTTTTGTCCGTTTTGTCTGAAGTTTGTTGCAGGAATATTAGTTGAACATTTTTCGTTATAATTGAATGTTGTAGGCCTAATAGAACGCAGCTGCAATAATTGATTTGTCCATCTCTATTCTGCATTGAGGTGGCGCGGTGGCGCAACGGTTAGAGCGTTGGACTTGCGATCAACAGGTCGTGGGTTCAATTTCTACTATGGGCAAAAGCTGCGTAACAACCTTGGGCAAGTTGTTCACACCTATCTATGCGCCTTTGTCGCCAAGAGTGTAATTTGGTACGGCCAAGGGGCGATGATGCTCTGCGGCTGAGAAAGTAACCGCAGGCCTGGAGGAAAGTAATGGCAGCCTACCTCCTTGTGGATGACTTATAGTCATCTGTGGGCTGACTGCCTGTACATTGTACACCTGGATCAGCTCCGGGCCCGACGCTCGGTAACGAGTATGAGAAGCCTTTTTATAGTCTCGAAGAGCCTATGATAATACTATACGGCGCAAAAACATTTTTACGCGTTCGGCTATAACTCCGCCGAAAGTAAACCGATTTGGATGAAATCTGGAACATTGTGAGACAAATGTTGGGGGCTGGCCGTAGCATATTTTGGGCACGATCCGCGCCGTATCGACAGTTTGAGAGGGAGCCGAATTTTTTTTTGTTTTGTCTGGTAAATAACATACGATTTCGCCGATTTCCCATCGGAAAAATTTTACGACATTTGAACACAACAACGTCGATCGGTGAGGCGGTGAAAACTTTCGGAACAGAATTTTGAAAATTTTACAATAAGGGGTCGTTTTTCCAAATAAAACGCAAACGTTGCTCAACACGTTTACCAGTTCTGAGACTTCACGCCGTCATAACTCCGCGATGATTACAGATTGCCGAAAATTCACGGCGAAACTGACCATCTACCGCAGCGCCACCACGCAGCACGTGGTATTTTTGGTATCTTTTTCGAGTGTCAACGAACCGGTTCAACCCGGTTGTTGCGTCCCGTGTGCAGTGGCCGAAAACGTACCTTCTATAGTGTTGCGTGTTGGTGTTGGTGCTGCGGTATGGCGTTGTACTTGCGATTGACAGGTCGCGGGTTCAAATCCCAGCCGGTCCGCTTTCACGTAACATTGGTCAACTCAGCCTTGCATCATTCCGGGGTCGCTAAATCGAGTACCTGCTTCGGTTGGTGTAAAGGCGGGATTCACACCTCTGTCGGGTGGCAGGTAACACGGTGTGATCCCATATGACATGTCAGTTTCCCGTAGCGGCGAAGAGCTAAGTTGATACTAACTGCTATACACTGTTTACTTTACTTTACTTTACTATTGATTTACTAAATGATTGATTGATCGACTGATCGAGCTGTCGCTTGTACGTCATAGGTTGTTCTTATGCGCGTGGATTCCGTGTGTTATTGACGGCTGCAAAGACGTGGTTCACACGTGTCCGAGTTGTGGCGCAGTAGTCGGCCGCCACCACAGATTGGGAGGAGGATACGGCGGATACGGATACGGACGATATAGACGTAATCCGTACTACTACTGAGCACTGGCCAGTCTTCTTGCATCGCCCGCTGTTGGATTGTAAGCACATTTCGACAGATTGTCGTATGTTAGTTTAGTGCATCAATTAGTACAAGCTACTTGCTTAGATTTTTAGGTCGACTCCTCCGAGTCGACCTAATGAAGTGGGTCTCAAATGTCCGTCCGTACGTCCGTCCGTCCACAAAAAGTTTCTTCAATTTCAATGAAATTTGGTGTGTAGGTAGAGGTCGATGAGTGATGCATGACGGTATGCAGTATGAGCCGATCCAAGGTCAAGATCAAGGTCATGAGCCCTTGAAAGTCGGAAATTCGGCCATTTTCAAGGGCTATCTCCTCCCCCATTTATAATG
>Ga0209780_1001833_pt1 | contig 14531 bp, 6 predicted proteins | sample WorMetexBAHAMAS2_FD_187384 | JGI IMG/M metagenome (GOLD analysis project Ga0209780, IMG submission 187384) | Marine gutless worms symbiont microbial communities from Max Planck institute for Marine Microbiology, Germany - Inanidrilus exumae... | ecosystem: Host-associated > Annelida > Digestive... | reverse complement strand
GTAAGCCAAGTGTGAGCATTCATGTTTGTTGTTCATACATCGAATTGTCACGGTCAAAACTGCACAAGACGGGCGATCTACAGGTTGGGAATTGACACGTTAATTGCCAACATTCTAGTTGTCATTTATTATTAATCGAATAAATCTTATTTATTTGTTTTTCATAATAACTCCCTAATTGTGCACGTGGCTCTTCTGTGTTGGTAATTCTACAACCACGCCAACCTGTTCACAGTACACGAAGACTTTTTGCGTCTGACGTTTCTCAGACATGCGGCTGGTATGCGTGGATCTTGTGGCACGAGGATGATGTCATTAGGTCTAGCTGAAAGCCACAATGCCATTCCTCCGCTGTGCCACCTTCGCTACAGCGCTATGAATGCAGCATACGCGCTATGTGTACGTAGGCAGGCCTACAGTGTAAGTAGCCTACTAAGTACGCACCCAGGTCACGTCTACGAGTTGCCGTATTCACAGCCGCCAAGACTGCCACGCTTTCAATTGAAACAAGGCAATCGTAGACAGCAACTTCGTCCCCAGTGCCGCCACCTGGCGAACACGACGAAACATAACGTCGTCTTTGATTCTGCCTCATTGGCTCCATTATGTGACAACATAACATCATCCACAAAAACTGGAAGTTTATAACATATTGTTCTGTCGATTTGCAAGAGGCAATCAAGACTTTTAGACCTATCTTTTAAAAGCTTCGTTTAACATCTGTCGTGTGCACTGATCGAGATACTGTAACATACAGTCAATTCATTTTACTTGTATGACTGCAGGCAGAGTTGTCCATGGGTCTATTTGGTGTGACCCGATCCAACCCAACCCATCAGCTGACTGACCCAACCTAACCCAACCCATGGGTCAACCCAACCCATGGACAACCCTGACTGCAGGCCACTATGTTGTATTGTACTGAACTGGCCACGACTGTGAACCCTGACTACGCCCTCGTGGCCATGTCGATGAGCCATTGTAAACAGTATACAGAACGCATTTCACCATTTGTCACACGTGCCGTATACAATAGCTATATCGCTGTGCTACTAGCAGTGTCAGCCTACGTCGTTCTGATGACTTGTTGCGTACTCTCTCTCTCTCTCTCTCTCTCAGTTTTTGAAATAGCTTAATAAAATTTAATTCGTACTTGTTAGAGTACACTGTTGATCTCGAATAAACTGACAGGTAATGTTAGCCGTGTTCACATAATGCCGGCAGAAACGAGCCATTATAGAATAATAATATTAAGATTGGTACAGAGGCCGGCCATTAATGGTGTACTGTTACATTAACCCCCATTTTTGCCCAAAGTTCCAAAATGGGGACAGTGACTACGGGATTCGATGCCAGGCTGGCTTACCGATCATTTTTTAGTTTTTGACTTTCAGGCACTCTGGCGCTCAACCATGCAGAGTGCTTGAAAATCAAAAACTAACAAGAAGCTCAGCTATCACAGAGGGACCGCGCGACGCGCTGTTAGTAGGCTCGTACTATGTTTCACGAGGTATGGGAATTAGAAAGGTATCAGTCAGCAAAAGTGACCTTCAAAGTCATCCAAGGACATTGGCAATGGTGCTATTCAATAGGTCACATACGATTTCTTAAAAGTCTTCCATTGCAACTATGTCTCTATCTTCTACCGTTTTCGAGATATTGTCACTTATTTCCCAAAATGTAAAGAGGAAACGCGACGCTAAACACACCCCTATTGGGGATAATATATTATGCAGGCACCAGTACTTCTGCGTATCAATCAGCACACAAAATTTTAAGTGCCTAGCTTCACCTATTCCATATGATTGGGGAAATTTAAAAAACGGGCCACATGACCCTGACCGCGCCCATTAGGGGTAGGCTGTCATTCTCTAGGCTAGCACTTGATATATTCTATACCTGCACACAAAATTTAGCGACTCTTCCTTTAGCCGTTCGGGAGATATGATTGCGGGCGTATAAATAGATAATGGGTCATGCGACCCTGACCACACCCCTTTTAGAGGTGGTTTGTCATACAAAAGCTAGGATTTGAAATTGATACAGTCTACCTGTTTGCAAAATTTGACGATTCTGGTTTCAGCCATTCCAGAGATATCACTGGAGAACCTAAATCTAAAGTGGGTCACGTGACCCTGATCACGCCCTTCTAAGGGTGATTTGTCCGCCGTATGCTGGGACTTGATATAGCCTACATACGTACAAAATTTGAGATATGGTTGGTGCCCACCAAAATTTGAACGATTCACATGACCTGACCACGCCCACTTCAGGGATGATTTGTCATCTGTAGGATAGGACTTGCTACGATCAACCTAGCTGCGTACCAAATTCGAAGTTTCTATCTCCAACCACTACGCTAATGTGAAAAGGGATACAAAATGTCGCATTGGGTGGTTTCGGGTAGTTAGGGTCACTCAAGGTCACTGGAAATAGCACCATTCGATAGAGCGCATAGTCCGCATACGAGTTCCTATTAGCCTTCTATGGTAAGTATGTCCCTATCTTGCATCGTTTCTGAGATATAGCCACGCGGTAAAAAATAGTCGGTTAGCCAGCCTAGTAGCGAATCCCTTACTTATAGTGTAGCTATTTTGGGAATACTGGGCTAAAGTGGGTTAATTTGGTACAGTGAGGCGGGGACATGCGGGGGGCGGTGATTTGTCGTCGGTGCAAATTAAAGTGCTATATGACGGAAACGTTTTCAGCTCAGATTTGAAATCGGTATCGTTTCTCTCGTTCACGGTCCTAGAACATAATTTAGCTAGTAGCTTTTTCTGTTGGCCAGCATCAAGCCATTAATCGGATTAAGAAATGAATGAATGAATGAATGAATTAATTAATTAATTAACAGAGAAGTCGCGCATTGTCAAATGGGTAATGCAGAAATATTTCGCTTCTTTCCAACGATGCTGTTAGCTTAATAATTGAGTAAAGACCTCGTAGGCTCGTAAGGATACTTAAACTGCTCTCTTTTAAGTGCTGATAAAATTTTACTAAATTCTCAATAAAAGAAATCGAGACCATTAAAAATTTTCACTGTTAATGCATATATAAACCGAAACATGGAACCTTGCGAACGTAATTTTGCGGATCGTAATTTTTGTAGTCCCACGCCAACGGAACGGTTCCGTATATCCGCTACAGTGGTTCTGAGAGTTGTCTTGCCTTGGTCAGTGCTCGCTGCTGAAGATGGATCGGCAACATCGCTGCAGGACGAACGGAATGAATCCAACGGATGCTATTGCTATATGTATGAAGGGATCTCAGTCAATGGAGAAGGTCATAGTTCGTTCCGTGCTGTAGGCTGTCTTCCCGTCAGCCTTTTAGCTCACGTATAAACCAGATAAGATTTAGTTGAGCAACTTGAGCTTGAGCTTCATACTTCTTTCTTCCATACCATGTAGATCTACCATTTATCATGGTTTCAATACACAGAGTGTCAGAGACGGCTACAGATATCAGCGGTCATCTTGCTCACTGCAGTTCGCTAGACGCGGGATGCAGACTGAGACTAGTATGAATGAAGCAAGATATGACGTAGAATCAAGAACGAGATGCGTTCACGTTGCGATCGTCAGTTTAGAACCGGACGTAGGCCCGCCTACAGGCAAAGCTGGACGCATCTGCGTTAGATCAGAGACGCCAGTCAACTCCCGCCAAGTCGCAGTGTTGTCTTCGTCTCGCGATTATTGCTAACTATTTTCGTATAGTCACTGGTAGTAAATCTAGATAGTCCCCGGAGCCAGCCGCTAAGGCGTTAGCAGCTGGCTTGACGTTTTAACGGCTGGCTTTACGACTTGAGTCGTTAAGCCGCTAACTACCGGCTGGCGGCGGCTGAACCTCTTAACGGCTGGCTAAGCGGCTTGAGCCACTAACTGTATGACACTCACTGCAACTTAGACAGCTTACACTTGCCTCTTACCGTTGTTTTTGTTTCATGTTTTAGAATGGTCACGGACTCGGAGGACTGTTTATTAAGCATCACTTTGACTAATGATGATGCTATCCATTATTGTCGTCTTTTACTAGCAACATTACCTAATGCTTTTGAGAGAGACGTTCGTTTTTGCTGGCAGCATTAATGTCGTTGTATGACACTGCGATCATGGCAGTATATACAATGACTAGGGCCTACGGCTTAACTGCTGGCTCCGGGGACTATCAGTCCGTCCATCTGTTTATCACACGCCGGTACTGTACCAAAACGGCCAATCATTATGATCACGCAAACAAAGCCATACGATAGCCCATGGACTGCGGTTTTCCGATGCCAAAGATGTCGGCGAAATGCCAACAGAATTACCCCAACGGGGGTGTCACATAGAGGTGGGGTAGGTTCAAATCGGTGATTTTCGACCATTATCTCGCTATATCTTAACAAGAAGCTCAGCTGCCGCAGAGGGACCGCGTGACGCGCTATGTTAGTAAATTCGTGCTATGTTTTACGAGGTATGGGAGTTACAAAGGTTTCAAGCAGCAAAAGTGACTTTCAAGGTCATTTAAGGGCACTGACAATGAAGCCATACGACCGGCCACATACGATTTCCTATTAGACTTCTATTGCAACTATGTCTCTATCTTGCACCGTTTCCGAGACACTCACTTATTTCCCAAAATTTAAAGAGGTCACGTGACTATAAACACATCCCTTTTGGAAGTATAGTATATCATGTATGCACTCGTACTCCTCAGTATCAATCAGTGCACGAGAATTTAGAAGTGCCTAGCTTCACCATATATAAAGATATGATTGCTGGCAAAATTTGTAAAACTGGTCACGTGACTCTGACCACACCCCTTTTAGGGGGTGGTTTGTCACCGTAGGCAAAGATTTCACGCCCCTTCAGAGATGGTTTGTCACCCGTGACTAGCACTTGCTACGATCAACCTATGCAGCAAGGTCACTGGAATGGAAATAGCGCCATTCAGTAGAGCGCATACGAGTTCCTTATAAGTGTTCCGTAGTAACTATCTCCCTATCCTCCACCGTTTCTGAGATACAGCGATATGTTGGTCGAAAATCGCCAATTTGAACCTACCTCATTTCTCTTTGGCGCCGGGTGACCCCGTTGGAATTTCGCCGAGATCTTTGGCATAAGAAAACTAGAATTTCTGGTCTATCGATGGCCTGTTTGCGTGATCCTACGTTTAGCCGTTTTGATACAATACGAGCGTATGACGGACAGACGGATAGACATACGACGACAGCATATACCGCACTAGTATAGCGTCGCTCGGTAAAAACGTTGCAAGGTAGGGACATGTTTACTATGGAATGTGAATAGCAACTCGTATGCATGCGCTCTATCAAATGGCGCTATTGTAAGACATTTATCATTAAGCCGCTAAGCCGCCGTTAGCTTAACGGCGGCGGCGGCTTATACCCTTAACGGCGGCTGAGCCGGCTAGCCGTTAGCTTAGTGGCTGACTGCGGCTTGAAGCTTAGCGGCTGGCGGCGGCGGCTTACGGCGGCGGCTCCGGGGACTAGCCACGATACACCAACGTCTCACAGACAGACAGACAAACAGACAGACACAGTAACACACAACCCGAAGCGTAACCGCGATCGGCGAAAAACGAATTCGTTTGCATTGGGCTATTCTTTTAGTCTAATCGATTCGGACTGGACGCCGTGCTGTGACCGTGACCGTGACGACTGTTTGATGATCACGTGATCCGTGACGTCACCGCCGACTGCCGACTGTGACCAGAATGCAATTAGCGATGACAAAAATGTTGTTCCGCCCGCGTGGACGTGGACGTGTTACAATACACACAGTGCTATTGGGCGTTCGTCCGTCCATCGCCTCGTCATCGCTTCTATTAGCGTCCACTGATAAATCGTTCACGTGGAATTTGTTTGGTGATGTACTCGCCACAGAGGGGATGCGACAGCCATAGGAACGCCTTGGTTCTTCACGTGTTCTCTGCAGTTGGTCGCATCGGTACTTAGTGGAAAACAGTGGCCGCTGGTTCACTACGGCCATAGGTTTTTGGCCAAATTCTGCGATGTCGCTTAGCGGGCATTACGTTCATAGTGCTCACTCCTATAGCGTAGCACTCCTATAGCGTATTGGTACGATGGTTAATACGTCAGCTATACGATGAAGAGTTCTGGTTCGTTGTTGCATAACGACTCCGGACAAGTTGTTCTATGCATGTACTATACAACTATCACCAAGCTGTAAAGTATAAAGTAAAGTAAAGTATGTGTCGATTTGTATAGGGCATCGTCGTAACCCACCTCTAATGCGCTTATGGATGGATCACACGGTTTTACCTGCAAATTACACCATGCTTGCTTTTACTCCCCAGCTGCAGAACATAACCGCCCTTTGGCTGGTACTCATTTTACCGTCCCACGGAGGGTAGAAGGCTGAGTCGACCTGGGTGGTTGGTTACATACCGATATAAAGTGCCGCCCCGGGAGTCGAACCCGGACACGGTCACCCATCCCAGTACTAACCGGGCTCAGCGTAGTTTAACCTTGTTGATCGAGACCCACGACGTTACCACTACGCCACGCCGTAGTTTATGAACAGGCCAAATTTCGGTGATGCACGTATTGCGGTTCAGAATTGTTCAATCATATGCCGCACCACACGTCCGCGTGGCATGAGTCATGGAACAAAATGAAAGAAACGGCCGGGCGGGCGCCATACAGACGGCATTCTGTACCGCGTGGTACGATGGTAGATTTGTTACTTCGTTATTTCACCACGCCCCGGGCGCAGGCTTGATCAACGGCCCGTCGCCGTCGCTTGGCTGATGGTATATGACTTAGGCTACATTTGCATAAGTCATCAGCAACGTTGCTGGCACGGTTTCTTTTTCGCAACCTGCTCAACAGAAGTAGTATTCTGCCGACCACTTTAGTGGGGTCCAGGTAGAGTGATTGGTCCAGTGTGTGTGTGTGGCTGTGTGAATGTTTGTGGACGATAACTTTAAGTAAGCAAGTTGCGTTTTATTGAACGCCGGTCGATTGCACGCATAACATAAGCAGATAAACGTTTGCATGTAAACACATTTAAACACATAAAAATCGACGATTAACATATGATAAAAAACACAGACACATAGTATAAGATAACATAAAATCCGAACTAAAGAATCTTCGACTTAGATATTTGATATGATGGTTCATCTTCGCGCTATCGGCTAAGTTTGGAGGCCAAGACTCAACATCATAGGTCAAAGTTGACGGTCACCGAATGAAAACGGTACTCATTTTGCCGTCCAACAATGGTAGAAGGCTGAACGACCTGTGCAGTGCAATAAAGGTGGGCAGCCCATGTCCAAACTGGCCAGGTGGTCTAGGAATCGGGATCTACCAACCACGACCAATGTTACCTGTGAGATTTCCGCAAATTCGATGACAGGGTTTTCAGGTGGTGGGTACTACGATACCCCAGTTGTTGCGTTTTTGTGCTTGATCCATGGCGAAAAATCGTATCGTAGGTCTATCGGTACGGCGGGCGCAGGCAATTGCCTCTGTGCGCACAGCTACATTGTCTCTGTGCCCACATCTAAAAATAAACAACATAGTCACACTGAATAATTTATACAGTGGTGTTTATAGCACTCAAAAAGTGGGGGGGGGCTATTTCGGGGCCAACATGAATGTGAGGGGCAAAGACTCAAGGTGTATGTAAGGAGAAGTTTTACTGTAGTTAATTTACACGACTTATGGAGCAACTACCCCCGTATTATGTGGCACGTTATAGGCCTAGTGTGTGAAAAGTGGGGGCAACCTGGGGCAAGCCCGTATTCCGGGGGCCATGGTCCCCATACCCCCGTAGAAACGCCACTGTATGTGTATTGGACGAGCGAGACAAAAAATCCTGGCCGTGTATGGCATCGGTTCAATGATGGTTGTTGGCGTTGATGCAGGAGCTGAGTCATAGCACGCAGGTGCTCGCCACCAATGGAGCCAAGATGCCGGCGGTCGTCGTCCTGGCACACGCCCTGCGCTACTTCTCCCAGCAGGCAGTGCGCGAGCTCAGCGACCAGTCGGCCATGCCTCTGTCGAACAACGATGTACTCTGGGTCGTCACTGTTCCCGCCATTTGGTCCGCAGCCGCCAAACAGCTCATGCGTCAAGCCGCCTACGACGTAAGTGCCTTCTTCCAGTCATGCCCGCGACACACGGACCAGTGTTGACGGCCGACATTGACGGCCGACAATGTCGACTCGTATATCATGGACTCACGGATACGGATCTTTATGTCACGAGCTTTATCGATGGGATTCCCAAGTCCGAAATGTGCGCAGATGAATTGTAGATTGGCATAGTGATTCCCTTTCCAAAATCCATTTAACAGGCAGCAGGCTGCAACACGGAAACTATGATATTAGTTAATAGCAGTTATGAATATTTATTAAATTTTTATCATGTCAGTGTGCTGTACAGACTACATGGTTTATTTTTGTGTCTTCGCCATCCAACAGTGTCAACGAATGCATTTTCTTTTGGGGCTGTTCGTCCGCCGAGTTTGTTCGTCCGGACAGATCTTGTTAGCCTACCACTATATCTCATGAACGGATTGAGCAATCTCGATTAAACTTACAGGGAATATTCACTAACCCCTATTGATGACCTGGTTAGATGTTGGAGGTCAAAGGTCAACGTGGTCAAGGTCACAGCAGGCCGTCGAGGTGGCGAAGGCATCCACGTCGACGATTGAGTGTCGACGTCTATCTGCTAGTTTCTGGTTAGTCTCGTCATTTGCTGGTATATTTTGTTTCTTGATAACAGACTAGTGGAAACTGACTGAACGGCACAGCTGTCACTTATTTATTGTGATTTTCGACCTCCGATCACAGCATGCGTTGGTATCGTGGAATCACCCGTGTTGGTAAGTAGCCGATGTAGCGACCTGACCGACCGCTGTGTGTGGTGATGTAGGCTGGACTGGCGTCACCGCGGTCTCCCGAGCAGCTCATCATAGCCCTCGAACCGGAAGCGGCGTCCATCTACATACGGCAACTGCGCATGTCTCAGCTGGTGCCTGAACATCCGGCCGGAAGGCGTTCGCTGTTCTCGTCGTCGAGTGGAACCGGAGTAGAGTTGGTGAATTCTCCCGGTACTGCCGCCGGCTCCAGCGCCAGTGAGCGTGTTTCCGAGACCTTTGTACCAGGTTAGTGATGACCATCAACACTTAGAATCTGGACGTCGATGATGTATTGTCATATTTAGACAACAGTTATTAATCGCAATCAGGACTGGCCAATCAGAAAATAACGTTGCATAGTCGAACGTCAGAGGCATTACAACCAGTCGAACGCTGACTGCAAGCTTAGGCTAGCAAACATTTTGTCTTTTGGTTTCATTATTGCACTATTCTTTATCATATGGTAGGCTTTTGATACAGATCTGTATAGGCTTAGTCCTGTATCGGTTGACGGCAGTGGTAAATGACAGTGCTATCAACGCTTGAAGATGTGGCGAAACGAATTTTCCTGTTGCTAACTCTCATTATTCGAAAGACGAAAATTGCATTTAACAGAGCAGCAGTAAGAGCAAATAATGAAAAGACTTCAGACACAGAAGAAGCCAACACTCACGAGAGTGCAAGGACCCACACCGGCAATGTTTTTTTGTGACTCGCGACCTTGACCTTTGACCTTTTGACCCGAAAATAAATGGATTTTCAAGACTCATCGTGGAATATTTCTGTATCAAGTTTGGTGATTCTAGCTACATCGGTTTTTGAAATATTGTGCGAAAAAGGCCCTGCAGTAGTTACATATCTAGACAGTTTCCTTGGAAATCTGTCAGTGAAAGAATTTTGAAAATCGGTCTACATTTGCCGAAGTTATGATCCAAAGTCAAGTGTGTTTTTTGAGACACAGTGTATAGTTGATGCATACTACAGTCAAGCTGTTTACAGATTGTGTGCACAGTTCATCAATCAAGCTAGTAGCATTTATACATAACTGCAAAGACACCAGCAGTTAATTACATAGTAATGTAATTATGCACTAAAAGGTACAATTTTTTAAAATGTTTGAAAAATTTTATGCCAGGAGTTCAGAGATGATCGTAGCCCTGGTTTCTCTGCATGCTCCAGTATCAGTTTGACAGTGTATTATGTTGTTTAAAAGCAGTGAGTGAGTATTTGCAGCACGTTATAGGCCATTCAGTGTCATTAAAAAGTTTGACAATGATAGTTGAAGAGTCGTGGTGGTCTGGTGTTGAAGGCGTGCGTTACATGGTGGTCGACTGCGGTGGTGGAACCGTCGACATAACGGTACACGAGATGGACGCCAAGACTGGAAAACTGAACGAGTTGCACAAGGCGACCGGAGGACCTCACGGTTCCACTGGTACGGAAGGGCACCTGTTATCTGTCGCTACATTGCATCGTAGTTGATCGCGTTGCTACTTTGGCACATTTAAACATCTAAATACAGGTGTTTGGAACAAAGACAAAAGTTCTTCTTAGATCAAGATCCATATCCCCACCTATACAAGACCAATTAAGCCTGAATTTGTGAGGTCTCAAGCGGTTTCGCTTGCGGCAGAATTGGGAATACAGCACGGACTAATGCAGATATATGGTGTATAGGAGCAGTGGAAGCTATATTCAGTAATCAGTAACAGCATTATCTAGTACTGCGTACAGGAATAAAACCAGTAGGCAAAAATTCTTGAAATACTTTCACCAAGGTATACGGATAGGTCTTGATACTTGTATCATGGCGCCAAAAGAACAAAACATCACAGCGGCGCCGAATAATGTTCGTCGTTGCTCGAAGAGATTCGTTCAGTTTCTGTTTGACTGACTGATGCTGTCGTTCAGGGCTGGTGGCAAATGGATCCATACTGCGGATCCACTGTTTGTATAGTGCTCCCAAATTGTCAATAATTGCACTGTTAAATTATAGCATATATACACATGGACATGGGGTAAACTTACATATTTCTGGCAAATGGGTTTTCCCCAAAGCTAAACAATATTATACATTTTACCAAAGTTTCAAACTTGCAGCATTAAAATAGTGCCGAACTGAACTGTAATCATAGCTGCCTTGACACCCACTTTACAAATTTCGTCGAATTTTTGCGACACTTTTGCGGGAGCTGGGTCGCCCAGATTCCAGATATCCCGTGGCCACTGGGTAGACACAGAAAGGTAGAGGTCGGATTCTTATATTGCGCTACTTACACGGTTAATAACCAGACCAACAATCTTGGAAGTGGAAATTGTTTGGCAAGAGCTAATGGTGCTGCAGCGCAAATGCGGCCATCCATTGCACGCGTTAACGGACAATTGGACCCGCGGCATGCAGCTAGCAAACACACCACCGCTCCAATCAACCACACCAGGCCTTCACTCAGTAAGCATTCAACAGATGGCACCACGCGAGCGAGGTAGCAGACATCCGATTACAGCTTACTACTCATTTATCAACCTCGAAAAGATGAAAGGCTGAGTTGGCCTAGTTGGCTGACCTGTAGCGGACGGTTTACCCGCATAAGTGGTCACCCGTCAGCTGCAGGTCGAGCACATGACAGGGAAAGTTCGCCGGTCACAGACCGACGTTCTACCATCCTGTGCCAACCAACTACCGTCGTGCTGTGTGCAGGTATTGACCGTGAGTTCGAGCGACTTCTGGAAGAGATTTTCGGCGCGGATTTCATCTCGCTGTTCAAGGCTCGACGTCCAGCCGGGTGGGTCGACCTGATGATAGCCTTCGAGTCACGCAAGCGAGCTGCCGACCCGAACAAGGACCAACCACTCAACGTCTCTCTTCCGTTCTCGTTCATCGACTTCCACAAGAAACATTTTGTAAGCCGGTTCATATTCTTCTTCATCGTCGTCTTAAATGTACACTGTGTGTCAAAAATAACCCCGGACCACTGTAATTTTGTGGCACAACGTCAATAGCAATATATCTTTGTACACGTAGTGCATAGATCTAGTTAGTTGTTGACGTTATATTGTTTAGTTGCACATAACAAGTGTATAGCAGACTACCAGCAGACATAATGTTACTATCGGCACGTGTACGTCAGGGGTCCGGTTTTTTGACTCACGGTGTAGTAATAAAAATAAACGTCCAAAGTAATTTGGCAAAAGGCCGCATCGCCGACTTGTCACCCCTCGCGGACGCTAATGGATTCGTCCGATCGTTACCCCATCTAATACATGGTTCCTTGGATCCACGTAAATTAGCCTTCGAAACGTCACCTGGATCGGTCCAGCCGTTTTAGCAGGGCACATCTGTGTGACGAACACAGACAGACAGACATCTGTGTGACATCTGTCGCAATTGACCGCATCTATGCTGTGTATGCGATGTCGCCTAGTAATAGTAAACTGTGATAGTAACAATGACGATAACGCCACCGTTAATGTTTATTGTGCTGTCATCATAACCACAGCCATCGCGATTATAAACCGAGTTGTGCTGTCGTCCATCGACATATATTACTATTACTCAGTTTAACTGACTCAGTTTAACTGCCTATACATTATTCAAGAAGTGCAAGAGCGTAAACCTAATGCCGTTGAATCTATGCAGCGGTTTGTAGGCCCAGCTAAGTCGAGTTGTTTCTGACGGTGTCGATAGAAGGTAGCTGGTGTACACTGTATACTGCACGTTAAACAAATGCCGTCATGCACACGTGACTGGATTGCTGAGACTGCACGTGGTTGGTTGCCAGGGTAACCAGGTGGAAAGCGCAATCAAAAGGTATGGCGACAAGGATGTGCGCTGGTCGGCTCAAGGAATGCTGCGACTGACGCCAAGCGCCATGCAGCGTCTCTACCGGCCTACACTCGACGCCATCAACGATGCGGTGTCGCGCATCCTCGACAACAAAAACATACAAAGTACGTTATACAGTAACACATTATAGGCTAGCCTATATTATTACTGGCCCACCTACATGTAGTGTAGGGGGCCAGACTAGTAACGCTCGCTGTTGTCTGTCATCGTCGTCTGTTGGCGTCTGTAACATTGCACGGCGGGCCAGTAGTGTTACGTCCCGTTAGGGCGGCACCTTGTTTTAGTTCAACTGCCGCAGGTGTATGCTGGTAATGTTAATTGTATCAACTGTTGGCTTTGCTATCTGCTTTAAGTTTCTGCAGCCACTGTTTTCAACAAGAAGGCGTCATCAACGATGGTGGAACGCTGTTTTTAGACCTTCGTTGAACTTTGTGGTAAATGAAGTGTCGTTTTCCAACACTTAACAGTTAACACACTTGATTGCAACATTAACTTATTAAATAGCACTCACTTTTACTTTTAGAGAGTGTGTTAAGAAGGTAGCATGAATATAGCATGAGAACGACTATGAAGCGACTGGTAATAATTCCCAGTAGCGCTATATTTACGTGACACGCCCACCCGTTGCCGTGGACGCTAACCTGTACAATTTGAAATCGTACTAATTTCAAATTGTATATTGCGACTCCAGACACAAACGTGTTTGGACAAACTGCACAAACATGTTTGTGTTTTCTGGTTAAATGAAATTGCGTCGTTCCTTTGCCATATACTGGGCATGTTGGCACTTTTTTCGTGCCGACGTTAAATATTCTTGGTACATCTATCGTGTACGCCGCTGCGCGGATCTTTGGTGTACACTGTACTTCTAACAATGACATGCGCGGAACAGCAGGGCCAGACGTTGTACGAGCACTTTGCTCGATTGTAGACGGGTGAAAAACGATAGGGCGAGCCACGTCGGCGACAATAAACAGACCGAATCTCCCACGTACATGACCAGGGGACCTGACAGACTAAAGTATGGTTGGGCGTGAGCCCATTAGCCTCGTTCAGTGCATGCGTTCATCTGCCTAGAGTAAAGCCATAAATTTACTCGACTCGAATTTGCATCCGCCTCGGACGACAGACAGAAGAGACCAAACAGTTATGTTTGGTCTGCAACACGTTCAGAACACGCCGTCGCTTTGCTGACAAATGTCAGAGAGTTTACGCCTGTTTATAATAATAATTATGCTTGTCCTATGCACCTTTGTCGTGCACACAGTCTACACTTAACCGTGCTACGAATTTAGCAGTCTGATTTTTAATAGGCCTATAAATGTTCCGTCCTTTAGTGTTAATAATTGGACTTTTCTGCAGATGTAACAATTTCAGCACTAAAAAGTAACTAAAAGTAACCGAAAAACAACGGTATATACTGTTTTTTCCTAGCCAATTCTCAAGTCAAAAGACTCATTTGCTACTTGTCGATATGTTAAGTCAAGCTCTGCAGTTTTTTTCGCCGGTAGAAGATCTAAATTGTTTGTGAAAGGAAAAGGAAAGGAAGAGTATTTATATAGCGTCATTTATATACCGGGTACTATGACAACTATGTACACCGTGTTCCAAAAAAAGGGAGACACCGAACTCATGGCCGTAACTCTGTCATTTCTCAACCGATTTTCAAATTCTTTCACTGACATACTCAGCGGTAAATTTGCAGCACAGTGATAATTAAAGATCCCACCACACCTTAAACGTGTCGCTACACTACCTTGGGAAAGTTTAAAAGTTCAAATTTACCTCTAATT